>Ga0247725_1000607_pt1 | contig 23689 bp, 18 predicted proteins | sample OKSTACKMCFT3sol_FD_183021 | JGI IMG/M metagenome (GOLD analysis project Ga0247725, IMG submission 183021) | Subsurface sediment microbial communities from gas well in Oklahoma, United States - OK STACK MC-FT3-sol | ecosystem: Environmental > Terrestrial > Deep subsurface > Rock core/Sediment...
GAGCTGGTGGAGATCGGCGCCCTGGACAAGGACGCCATCCACACGCCCGGCATCTATGTCGACCGCATCATCAAGGGCGGCAAGTTCGAAAAGCGCATCGAGCGGGTCACGACCCGCCCCCACGAGCAAAAGACTCAGGAGACCGCGTAATGGCCTGGACCCGCGACGAGATGGCGGCCCGCGCCGCCAAGGAGCTGCAGGACGGCTTCTATGTGAACCTCGGCATTGGCATCCCGACCCTGGTCGCCAACTACATCCCCGAAGGCATGCACGTGACGCTGCAGAGCGAGAACGGCATGCTGGGCATGGGTCCCTTCCCTTATGAGGGCGAAGAGGACGCCGACCTGATCAACGCCGGCAAGCAGACGATCACCGAGCTGGATAGCAGCTCGTACTTCAGCTCGGCCGACAGCTTCGCCATGATCCGCGGCGGCCACATCGCGCTGTCGATCCTGGGCGGCATGCAGGTGGCGCAGAACGGCGACCTCGCCAACTGGATGGTGCCCGGCAAGATGGTCAAGGGCATGGGCGGGGCCATGGACCTCGTCGCGGGCGTCAAGCGCGTGGTGGTGGTCATGGACCATTGCGAGAAGTCCGGCGCGCCCAAGCTGCTGAAGCGTTGCTCCCTGCCGCTCACCGGCGCGGGCGTGGTGGATCTGCTGATCACTGAACTCGGCGTCTTCGAGATCAACCGCGGCAAGACGCCGGTCCGGCTGATCGAGCTGGCGCCGGGCGTGACCGTCGATGAGGTCAAGTCCAAGACCGAGGCGGCCTTCGAGGTCGCGATTTAGCTAGGCTTCTGAGAGGCCTGGAAGGGGCGGCGGCCGTTGCGGTCGCCGCCCTTTTTCATGGCCGCCCATTTTTCAGGGGCGCTTAGGTTCCGGCGGCAGGCCCGTGACGGGGTCGCGGGGCAGCGGCGCGAAGCCTTCGGCGATGAACAGGTCGATCCGGCGCGAGCGCTTCTTGTCGAGGCGCACGCGCGAGATCTGCAGGGCCGAGGTCGCCTTGAAGTCCTGCTCGATCTCGGGGCGATAGCCGCCCTCCAGGCTGACGATCAGGGCGCGGCGGCCGTAGGCGGCGTCGAGCGGCGCTTCGGTCTCGGCCTGGTTCTGCGGGGCGATCTCGTGCACCCACATGCGCAGCGGCGGCGCGCCCGGCTGGCCGAAATAGTCGCGGCCGTAATAGGCGGCGGCGTTGTAGAGGAAGCGATCGTCCATCGCGACCGCGCTGACTCCGCCGCGCAGGGCCTGTTCCTCCCGCGTCCGATCGATGATCGCCTGGACGGTCTGGTCCCAGCCGCGCACGCGCTTGAAGCCGTTGGCGAGCCCCACGGCGTCCGCCACGCGCGGATTGACCATGCAGACCACGAAGAAGGCCGCGAACAGCCCCTGCAGCGCCAGGCCGCCGATCAGCCAGCGACGGGCGTTCCAGCGCAGAAGCCAGCCGGCGGCCAGCACCGATCCCGCCACGAAGGCCGCGCCGGCCCAGTTGGCGTTGGCGCGCGAGACGAAGGCCTCACCGGCGACGATGATCAGCGGCGGCGCGCTGAAGCACAGCAGCAGAAGGTCCGGCGACTGGATCTTCTTCTTGGCGCCCAGCCAGATCGCGCCGCCCAGCAGCACGCCGAATGGAACCGGGCCGAAGACGCCGAACTGAGAAAGGACGAACTCGCTCAGTTCACGGACATTGAAGAGGTGCGCGCCCCAGTTGGCGTTCGAGGCGGTGTGCTTGACGGTCGAAAACTGATGGCTGGCGTTCCAGGCCAGGTTCGGCGCCAGGGTCAGCACGAACGCGAAGGCGAATAGAACGATCGCCGCCGGACACCAGCGCCGGCGCGCCTCGCGCGAGATCAGGGCGTGAAGCACGATGCTGCCCAGCGCGTAGATGGCCGCGTATTTCGAGAGGAAGGCCAGTCCGAGCGCGACGCCCATTCCGGCGGCGACGAAGTACCGGCGCGGCGCGTAGGCCTCGGCCAGATCGACATAGGCCCAGATCGTCAGGGACAGGAAGAAGAGCAGCGGCGCGTCGGTGGCCATCAGCCCGGACGACAGTACGACGCCGGGCATCAGGCTGTAGATCGCCGCCGCGGCCAGACCGGACCATCCGCCATAGAGGCGACGCGCGATCCGATGAACGACGAGGGCGGTCGCGCCATGCAGCAGCGGCGCGGATAGCCGCACCCAGGCCTCGGCGTCGCCGCCGATCGTCGTGGTCAGCCAGATCAGCCAGGCGATCATCGGCGGCTTGGAGAAGTAGCCGAACGCCAGCTCGCGCGACCACAGCCAGTATTGAGCCTCGTCGGGATAGAGCTCCAGGGGCGTGGCGAACAGCGCCGCCAGGCGCAGAATCGTCAGCCCCGCCACCATCAGGATGGTCAGTCGCCAGGCGCGGCTATCGACGGTTTTGGGGGTTGAGTCGGGCTGGAATGTCATGACGTCCGATTAAACAAGTAAAAAAAATCTGACCAATTCTTCCGCGTTTTCGGGGGTTTGTGACAGTTTCTGGGCGGGCGTGGCCTTTCCGTCACCAAACCTTCGAAAACTTTCTGTAAACGGCCGGAAACGACGCGAGACCGTGCTTTCAAGCCTGGGCGCTTCGAAGAAAGAGGGGATCCTTCCGCATGAAAATGAAAAACTTCGCCCTGGCGACCACGGCGCTCGTCGGCGTCCTGATGAGCGCCGGCGCCGCCTTCGCGCAATCGACGGGCTCGCAAGCGAACGAAGTCGAGAACGTGGTCATCACCGCTGCTGGCGCCCGCGCCGTGGGCGGCCAGATCGTCGAGACGCTGCCGAAGTCGCGCGCCTCGGTTGACGCCGAGTTCCTGGCGACCCAGTCGTCCGGCCAGAACGTTTTCCAGTCGCTCAACCTGCTCCCGGGCGTCAGCTTCACCAATAACGATCCGTACGGCTCGTCGGGCGGCAACCTGCGCCTGCGGGGCTTCGACGGCAACCGCGTCTCGGTCACGTTCGATGGCGTGCCGCTGAATGACACCGGCAACTATGCCATCTATCCCAATCAGATGCTCGATCCCGAGCTGATCAGCCGCGCCAGCGTCAACCTGGGCACGACCGACGTCGACAGCCCGACCGCTTCGGCCACCGGCGGCACGATCAACTACATCACCCGCAAGCCCGCCAACGAATTCGGCGGCGTCGCCACCGCCTCGATCGGCGAGAACAACTATCGTCGCGCCTTCCTGGTGCTCGACTCCGGCGCGTTCGGCCCCTGGGGCACGAAGGCCTTCATCGCCGGTTCGTACCAGAAGTACGACAAGTGGAAGGGGCCGGGCTCGCTCGAGAAGAAGCAGTTCAACGCCCGCATCCTGCAGGACATCGGCGACCGCGGCGACTTCGTCAGCTTGGCGGTGAATTACAACGAGAACCGCAACAATAACATCCGCCAGCTGACGCTCGCGGACTTCCGTAACTTCGGCAAGAACTATGACTTCGACGCGGTCTGCAAGCCCGCGGCGGTCGGCGGCGTCGTCGTTCCCGGCAACTGCAGCAACTACTACGGCCGTCAGGTCAATCCGTCGAACACCGGCAGCGTCCGCGGCTCGGCCCTGTTCCACTTGACCGACAACGTCCGCCTGACCGTCGACCCCTCGTTCCAGTATGTCTTGGCCGATGGTGGTCCGCAGCTGGGCACCATCAGCGAAGGCGATGGCCGGGTTCGCGGCACGGCGGGCGTGGCGAAGGATCTGAACGGCGATGGCGACACGCTCGACACCGTCGCGTTCTTCGCGCCGAGCGTGACCAACACTCGTCGCTACAGCGTCACCAGCTCGCTGATCTGGGACATCAACGACCAGCACCGCATCCGCGTCGCCTACACCGGTGACTATGGCCGTCACCGCCAAACCGGCGAGTACACGCCGCTCGACGCCCAGGGCAACACGACCAACGTGTTCGGCGGCAAGGATGGGCACGGCGCCAAGGTGTTGACGTCGGACGGGAGCTTCCTCCGTGCTCGCGACCGTTTCTCGATCGCTCAGCTGAACCAGGCCGCCGCCGAGTATCGTGGCAAGTTCATGGACAGCCGTCTGACCGTGAACCTCGGCGTCCGCGCGCCCTTCTTCAAGCGCGAACTGAACCAGTTCTGCTACACGCAGAACGCCTCGTCGCTGGCCGGCGTGGTGTCGGGCTTCTCGGTGACCTGTACGACTCAGGTCCCGAACGCCGCGGCCGCCGATGGCAGCGTGACCTTCGGCACCTCGGCGACGAAGTTCATCAAGCCGTGGTCCGCTACCGTGAAGTACGACAAGGTGCTGCCGAACGCGGGCGTCAGCTACGACCTGGGCTCCGTCGGCACCGTCTACGCCAGCTACGCCGAGGGTTTCTCGTCGCCGCGCACCGACAACCTGTACACTGCCACTCTGGTGAACGGTAAGGGCTCCCCGGCCGACACCCAGCCGGAAACGACCAAGACCTACGACCTGGGCTATCGCTACTCGAACCCGACGTTCATGGCGACCGCCGCCGTGTGGAAGACCGACTACGCCAACCGTATCGTGCAGTCTTACGATCAGGACTTGGGCATCAGCATCGACCGCAACGTCGGCGCGGTGAAGGCCTACGGCTTCGACTCGCAAGCCGCCTGGGCGCTGGAAGAGTACCTGACGGTCTCGGCCTCGTTCTCGTACAACAAGAGCGAAATCCAGGAAAACCTGCGGCTCAACGCCGCTGGCAACCTGCTGGCGCTGAAGGGGAAGCAGATCGTCGAGACCCCGAAGTACACCTTCGGCGGCCGCGTCGACTGGGACATCACCGACGCCCTGCACCTGGGCGTGCAAGGCAAGTTCACCGGCGACCGCTTCTCGACTGACCTGAACGACGAAGTGGCGCCGCACTACACCGTTTGGGACATGTCGGTGAAATACGACCTGCCGTTCGCCAAGCGCACCTACGCTCAGCTGAACGTCAACAACCTGTTCAACGAAACCTATTTCGGTTCGATCAGCTCGCGCTCGAACGCGGTCTCGGTCCCCGGTTCGAATGGCAGCGCACCGACCTACTACATCGGCTCGCCGCGGACCGTGCAGTTCACCCTGCGCACCGAGTTCTAAGAACTCACCGCTGGCGACAGCAAGGAAAGGGCGGCCCGCTCGGGCCGCCCTTTTTCTTTGTCACGAGGGTTTGCTAACTAGGCTCCGCTTGACCCCAGGCCCCGGAGGGGCCATCTGCGCCCCCTTCGTATCTCCGACCGCCTTCATTGGACTTCCAAATGACCGTGATCGTCCCCGCCGAGTGGGCTCCGCACCGCGCCATGTGGGTGGGTTTCCCCAGCCACGCCGAGCTGTGGCAGGAAGACCTGGAACAAGCCCAGCAGGAGGTCGCCGACCTCGCCCGCGCCCTGGCCGGTCCGGGCGGCGAGCGCGTGCGCCTGATGGTGGTCGGCGACGAGGCCGAGGCCGCCGCGCGCGCCCTGCTGTCGGACACCACGGTCGAGATCGTTCGCGGCCAATTCGGCGACATCTGGTTGCGCGACACCGGCCCGATCTTCATCGACGACAACGGCAAGGCCGTCGCCGCCGGCTTCCAGTTCAACGGCTGGGGCGGCAAGTACAGCCTGGAGGGCGATGACATCGTCGCCGAGCAGATCGCCGCCGCTTCCGGCGCGCCTCTGGCTCGCAACGGTTTCATTCTGGAGGGCGGCGCCCTGGACCATGACGGCCTGGGCACCATCCTGACCACGCGCCAGTGTCTGCTGAACGTCAACCGCAACGCCGGCTGGGACGAGGCCTCTGCCGCCGCCGCCCTGGCCGGGGCCCTGGGCGCCAAGAAGGTGCTTTGGCTGGGTGATGGCCTGCTGAACGACCACACCGACGGCCACGTCGACAACCTGGCCCGCTTCGTGGCGCCCGGCGTTGTCGCCTGTCCGATGGCCTATGGCGCCGATGATCCGAACGCGGAGGTCTATGCCGAGACCGCCCGCCTGCTGGCCGGCATGACCGACAGCCGCGGCTCGCCGCTGCAGGTCGCCCGCATTCCCTCGCCGGGCAAGATCCTCGACGAGGACGGCGAGCCGATCCCGGCCTCGCACATGAACTTCCTGATCGCCAACGAGGCGGTCATCGTGCCGATCTACGCCGAGGAGTCGGGCGCCTTCGCCGTCGAGGTGATCAAGGGCCTGTTCCCCGAGCGCCAGGTCATCGGCCTGCCGTCCACCGCCATTCTGACCGGCGGCGGTTCGTTCCACTGCATCAGCCAGCAGGAGCCTCAATAATGGCCCGCACGCTCAGCGTCGCCGCGATCCAGACCTCGTACGGCATGGATCTGCAGGCCAACATCAAGAAGACGGAAGGCTTTATCCGCGAGGCCGCGTCCAAGGGCGCGCAGGTCATCCTGCCGTCCGAGCTGTTCCAGGGGCCGTACTTCTGCGTCGCCCAGGAGGAGCGCTGGTTCGCCGAGGCCCATCCGTGGCGCGAGCACCCGGTCGTCAAAGCGATCGCGCCGCTGGCCGGCGAGCTGGGCGTCGTGCTGCCGATCTCGATCTTCGAGCGCGAAGGGCCGCACTACTTCAACAGCCTGGTCATGGCCGACGCCGACGGGTCGCTGATGGGCGTCTATCGCAAGAGCCACATCCCCGACGGCCCGGGTTATATGGAAAAGTACTACTTCCGCCCCGGCGACACCGGCTTCAAGGTCTGGGACACGCGTTTCGGCCGCATCGGCGTCGGTGTCTGCTGGGACCAGTGGTACCCCGAAGCCGCCCGCGCCATGGCGCTGATGGGCGCGGAGGCCCTGTTCTATCCGACGGCGATCGGCAGCGAGCCGCATGACCCGAGCCTGGACACCGCCCTGCCGTGGCGGCGGGCCATGCAGGGCCACGCCGTCTCGAACGTGATCCCGGTGATCGGCGCCAACCGCATCGGTTTCGAGCCGTGGGAGGGCTATCCCAATGGCGGCCAGACCTTCTACGGCTCGTCCTTCGTGGCCGACCATCGCGGCGACCTGGTCTCGGAACTGGGGCGTTCGGACGAGGGCCTGGTCAGCGCGACCTTCGATCTCGACTTCCTGACGACGCACCGCGCCGCCTGGGGCTTCTTCCGCGACCGCCGGCCGGAGTTCTACTCGGCCCTGTCGAGCGGCCGCCCGGCGTGATCGTCACCGACCGCCTGACCCTGCGTCCGGCGGTCGACGCCGACCGCGACGCCATCGCCGCGCTGAACGCCCATCCGCGGGTGGGCGAGTGGCTGGGCGGCGTACGCGATCGCGCCGAGAGCGACGCCTTCGTCGATCGCGTCCAGGCGCATCAGGCCGAGCACGGCTTCGGCTTCTGGGTGGTCGAGCGGCAGGCCGACGCCAGCGTCGTCGGCATGACCGGCATCTGGCGGACGCCGCCGGAGGTGGGCCTGGGGCGCATCGTGGAGATCGGCTGGCGCTTCCTTCCCGACGCCTGGGGGCAGGGCTATGCGACCGAGGCCGCCAAGGCGGCGCTGACCTACGGCTTCGAAACTGTGAAGCTGCCCGAGATCATCGCCTTCACCGCGCGCTCGAACCTGGCGTCACAGAGCGTCATGCGTCGGATCGGCATGAGCCATGATCCGCAACGCGACTTCGACCACAAGGGCCTGCCGGACGACCATCCGCTCCGCCCGCACGTCGTCTACGTCGCCCGGCCCTAGGCGCCGCATCCCGTCGGCGGGCCGCTCGCCTTCGACGCCGCCACTTCCGCCCGCGCCTTGGCCAGATCGGCCATGAAGGCGGGATCGTCATGCAGCCGCGTGACCAGGGCCGAGCCCAGATAGCGGCCGGCCTCCACATCGCTCTGGAAATGGACGCCGCAGATGATCCGGCTGTCGCCGAACGCCTTGCCCCGCGCCAGGATCGGCGACGCCTTGTCCGGGACCAGCTCGGCGATCACCGAGGCCCACGCCCAGCCGATCAGGCCATGGCCGGAGGGATAGGAACCGTCGGTCTCGATCCAGGGTTCGCGCGGCGCGCAGATCGGCGCCTTGTTGCCCACCGGCGGGCGAGGGCGCTGATAGACGCGCTTGGCCGGCTGGTAGATGCGGGCCGCATCGTCCGTCATCCGCAGCAACAGGGACGCCAGGGTCGGCGTCGCCTCCGCGCTCAGCGTCACGCCCGCCGCGCAGGAAAAGCTCCGGAGGCCGTTCTTGCCCGAAAGGTCGGCGTCGGCGATCGCTTGAGTCCAGGCCGCCGTGTTGGCCAGTTTTCGGGTCTCGTCGAACTGCGCCCGCTCGGCCTTGCCGCGGGGGGAGCTCGGCGCTGGCGGCGGTCCGATAATGGTCGTCGCGTCGATGCCGCCGTTCCCGCTCAGATAGCCCGGCGGCGGCTTGGTCCATCCCGCCGAGGGCGGAGTCGTCGCGACCATTCCCGACGGCGTCGGCGCGTCGAAGCGCGCGCAGCTGGCGAGCAGGGCGGTCGCGGCGATCAGCACGAGACGAGGCATGGCGTGCGTCCTGAAAGTCATCCGCTCACAGAGCGGGCGAGAAACGGCCCGTCAAGCGCTGCGATGTGAAAAGCGGATTGACGGGTGGATATGTTATTTCATAACACATGCGCTTCAAGCCGCTCCCCTGGCCTGGTCGTATCTGTTCAGGACTCTTCATGCTTCGTCGCGCCGTCCTTTCCGCCGCGAGCCTTGTCGCGCTCGCCGCCGCTGTCTCCGCTCACGCCGAGACGCCCGCCGCGCCAGCGCCCGCCCCTCAAGACACTGAAGTGTCCAAGGTTGTGATCACCGCCGCGCCCTACGCGATCTCGCTCGACACGGTGACCAGCAGCGTCAACATCGTCACCCGCGACCACCTGGACGTCGCGCCGCCCACCGGCCTTGGCGACATGCTGAATGGCCAGCCGGGCCTGCGCTCGACCGCCTATGGTCCCGGCGCCAGCCGCCCGATCATCCGCGGCCTCTCCGGTCCCCGGGTCATGGTGCTGGAGAACGGCGTCGGCCAGGTCGACGCCTCGTCGCTGTCGCCCGACCACGCGGTGGCGTCGGACCTTGGCGAAGCCGAGCGCGTCGAGGTGCTGCGGGGGCCTTCGACCCTGGCCTATGGCGGCTCGGGCATCGGCGGCGTGGTCAACATCATCGACGATCGGGTTCCGTCGAGCCCCGCTCATAACGGTTTCGAGGGCCGCATCGCCGGCTCGATGTCGTCGGTCGACGACGGCAAGTCGATCAACGGCTCGGCCAAGTTCGGCAAGGGACCGCTGGTCTTCGCCATCGACGCCGATCACCGCAAGAGCAGCGACTACGATGTGCCGACCACGCCGGTTTCCCCGCGTCTCGCGGCGCGCGATGGCCTGACGCCTGATCCGGACAAGACCGTCAAGAACACCGACGTCGAGGTGGACGCCTACGGCGCGGGCGTCTCGTACGTGCACGACAGCGGCTATTTCGGCGCCTCGGTGAAGAGGACCGACACGACTTACGGCGTGCCCTATCTGCAGATCCTGGCGCCGATCGACCCCGAAGCCGAAGGTCCGGTCTCGATCCACCTGCAGCAAACCCGCTACGACCTGCGCGGCGAGCAGGACGTCGACCTTGGCCCGTTCGCCAAGATTCGTCTATCGGCCGGCCACGCCAAGTACGAGCACGCCGAGGTCTCGGTCGAGGACGGCGAGGTCGGCACCCGCTTCTTGTCCGACGGCACCGAAGGCCGTCTGGAGCTGGTGCAGAAGGAGCGCGACGGCTGGCAGGGCGCGGTGGGCTTCCAGGCCCTGGAGCGTCACTTCGAGGCGATCGGCGACGAGGCCTTCGTGCCGTCGACCAACATCAAGGAATACGGCGTCTTCACCCTGCAGCGCCTGGACAAGGGCGACTGGGGGCTCGACGCGGGTCTCCGCTTCGACAGCCGCGAGCTGAAGACCGACTTCGCCAAGCGCTCGTTCGACAATGTCTCGGCTTCGCTCGGGGTGTTCTACAAGCCGGCCGACCATCATTTCGTGGCCCTGACCTTGTCGCACAATGGTCGCGCGCCGACCGAGTTCGAGCTGTTCGCCGACGGCCCGCACCCGGGCACCGGCGGCTATGAGGTTGGCGACGCCACCCTCGACTCCGAGAAGGTGACCTCGCTGGAGGCGACCTATCGCTACACCGGTGATCGCCTGCGGGTGGAAGGTCACCTGTGGGGCGCTCAGTACGACGGCTTCATCGAGGAGAAGCCGACCGGCGCGGTCGAGGACGGTCTGCCGGTGTTCCAATACTTCCAGACCGACGCCAAGTTCCATGGCGCCGAGCTTGAGACCTCCTACGTCGCCTGGCGCGGCGGCGAGAACGCCTTGAAGCTGGAAGGCGTCTATGACTGGGTGCGAGGATCGACCGACCTGGGCATCCCGGCCCGCGTGCCGCCGTGGGCTCTGACGGGCCGCGTCGTCTGGAGCGCTCCGCGGCTGGAGGCCCAAGCCGAGGTCCGCCGCGTCGCCAGCCAGGATCGCGTGTCGACCTTCGAGCTGCCGACCGACGGCTACACCCAGGTCAACGCCACGGTCACCTTCAAGCCATTCCAGGATCCGACGCTGCGCCTGTTCGTCGATGGCCGCAACCTGACCAACGAGACCATCCGCGAGCACGCCTCGTTCCTGAAAGACTTCGCGCCCGCGGCTGGGCGTTCGGTCCGGGCCGGCTTCGCCTGGCGCTTCTAGCGCCGGCCGGAGGCGGGACCTCAAACAGCCCCTAGAGAGCCCGCCCGCGCCGGGGCCCGGATCCTCCCCCGGGCCCCGGACTCGCCTAAGACGGAGGCCAGATTGCCGCATCCGGCGGGATCGGCTAGAACCGCGAGCCTTCGCGGTCGTCTTCGAAGCGTTCGAGCGTCCGTTTCCAATTTTGTCGTAGAGCTCTTCATGACAACGACCCAGTCCGCCGGCGAGATCACCGGCAACGTCCTGTTCTACACGTCGCCCGAGCCGCTGAACCGCGAGCAGCACGCCAAGCTGGCGCTGGTGCATAAGGACAAGCCGTATGGCTTCGCCGCCGCCGGCACCGCCGTGCCGCTGACGGTCTCGGAATTCGCCCCGGCCGCCCTGACCTTCCCGGTGATCTTCGCCGGCGAGGACAAGGTGCCGCTGGCCGTGATGGGTCTGAACCAGCAGGAAAACCTGTTCATCGGCGCCGATGGTTCCGTCGAGGCGAACGTCTATATTCCGGCCTATATCCGCCGCTATCCGTTCGTGCTGGCCAATGACGACACGCAAGACCGCCTGATCGTCTGCATCGACCGCGGTTCGGACCTGCTGGCCGAAAACGGCCAGACCCCGCTGTTCGACGACAAGGGCGAACCGACCGAATACACCCAGAACTGCATCAAGTTCTGCGACGACTTCGAGCTGGAGCGCCGCCGCACGGACTCGTTTGTCCAGCTGCTGAAGGAGCTGGACCTGTTCGAGCTGAAGAAGGCCATCTTCCAGCCGCAGGACGAAACCGGCGCCGCCGCCGGCGAGCCCGTGACCGTCGCCGAGTACTTCGGCGTCTCGGAAGAGAAGCTGAACAATCTGCCGGCCGACAAGCTGAAGGAGCTGCAGCAGAACGGCGCCCTGGCGCAGATCTACGCGCACCTGGTGTCGCTGCTGGGCTGGGATCGCCTGATCAACAAGACCGTGCTGAAGCAGGCCGAAGCCGCCAACCTGAACTAGGTTTCAGCGTCAGCTAAAGACCAAGAGGGCGGCGGGGCTTCGGCTCCGCCGCCTTTTTCGTTCAGCGCGCGAAGATGCTGCGGGTCAGGCACGAGAAGACCAGGCGACCGGCCTCGTCCAGCAGGTCGTGCTGGGCGATCACGATGCCCTTGCCCTCGCCGACTGGGTCCTTGCCCATCACCGTCATGCGGCCGCGCAGCAGCTCGCCGACGGGCGGATTGCGCATCCAGCGCAGGGCGTCGACGCCCAGGCGCTTGGTCTGCGGCCAGGCGGCGCTGGCCTCGGTGTCTAGCCGCGTCCAGATCGAGAAGACCATGGCGTCGGGCGCGCCGTTCTCCACGGGCCAGCCGGGCGTGAACGCGGCGATGAACGCCTCGAGGGCCTTGGCGTCGACGGCCCGTGTCCCCAGCGAGACGACCTGACCGATCTCGATATCGTCGAACGCGGCGGGCATGGGCGGCTCCGGGATGATTCCTTCGCCGACTGTCAGGTGCGTCTTGACCATTGTCGAGAGCGCCTAGCCGGGCCATGTGTGCTGGTGCTGTCGTTTTCACAAAGTCCGGTCGCCGATGTTCCTCAAGAGAGCCGTCCTCGCCCTGCAAGCCTTCGTGGCGGCGACGTTGCTGGCGGGCGCCGCCGTGGCTGGACCGGTCGTCAATTCCGGCCATATCGAATCCGAGCTTGTTCCGCAGGAGAGCGGCATCGCGCCCGGTGGCACGATCTATGTCGCCCTGCGCCAGAAGATTCAGAAGGACTGGCACACCTATTGGCGCAATCCCGGCGACGCGGGCGAGCCGACCAAGATCGCCTGGACCCTGCCGGCCGGCTGGGCAGCGGGCGACATGGTCTGGCCGACGCCGATCAAGGCTAGGCTCGGCCCGCTGCTGGACTACGCCTATGAAGGCGAGGTCCTGATCCCCGTGCCGATCAGCGCGCCGGCCAGCGCCCAGGTCGGGACGACGGTGTCGCTGACGGCCAAGGTCTCGTACCTCGTCTGCGAGCAGGTCTGCGTGCCCGAGGACGCCGAGCTGTCGCTGCTGCTGCCGGTCGTCGCCGGTTCGGCGGGCGCGGATCCCAAGTGGGGCGGCAAGATCGCCGAGGTGCTGGCCAAGGCGCCCAAGCCCGCCGGCCTGAAGGCGGTCTTCAAGCCGGATGGCCAGGCCTTGAAGCTCGCGGTCACCGGCGCCCCGCTGAAGGGCGCTGACATGGCCGGCGCTTACTTCTTTCCCTATTCGTCCAAGGCGATCGAGCACGCCGCCGAGCAGGCGATCGACCGCGGGCCCGAAGGGCTGACCCTGACGTTGCAGCCCGGCCGTGACTTCGCGGGCGGCGCGACGCCGCCGGCCGAGCTTGCGGGCGTCCTGGCCTTGGCCAACGGTTCGGCCTGGGAGGTCACCGCGACCTCGGGCGAGCTTCCCGCCGCGGCCGCCGGGCTCGGCCCGCCGCCCGCCAAGACCCAGGCGTCGACCGCCAGCGTTCCCGGGGGGCTGATCGGCGCTCTGGCCCTGGCCTTCCTGGGCGGCCTGATCCTGAACCTGATGCCCTGCGTCTTCCCGGTGCTGTCGATGAAGGCCGCCAGCCTGGCCGGCCACGCCCACCACGAAAGCAAGGCGCGGGCCCAGGGCGTGGCTTTCCTGGCCGGTGTGCTGGCGACCTTCCTCGCCTTGGCGGGACTGCTGCTGGCCGTGCGGGCTGGCGGCGCGGCGGTCGGCTGGGGCTTCCAGCTGCAGTCGCCGCTGGTCATCGCGGCGCTGGCCCTGCTGATGCTGCTGGTCGCGCTGAACATGTCGGGCGTCTTCGAGATCGGAACCTCGATCCAAGGCGTCGGCGCCGGGGCGTCCTCTCGCGATGGCGCGCTCGGCGCGTTCTTCACCGGCGCCCTGGCGGTGGTGGTGGCGGCGCCCTGCACCGCGCCGTTCATGGCGGGCGCGCTCGGCTACGCCCTGACCCAGCCGGCGGTGGTGGCCTTGAGCGTGTTCGCGGCCCTGGGTCTGGGCTTCGCGGCGCCGTTCGTGGCTGTCGCCTTCATTCCGGCGGTCCTGCACCGCCTGCCGCGTCCCGGCGCCTGGATGGAGATCCTCAAGAAGGGCCTGGCCTTCCCGATGTACGGCGCGGCCCTGTGGCTGACCTGGGTGTTCGCTCAGCAGGCCGGACCGATCGCCCTGGGCCAGGTGCTGGGCGCGGGCGTGCTGGCCGCCTTCGGCGCGTGGGTCTACGGCCTTTCCCAAGGCCGGCGAGCGGCGGGTAAGGCGTTCCTGGGCCAGATGCTCGTCGGCCTCCTTTGCGTGGGCGCGGCTCTGGCGCTGTCAGCCTCCGCGGCCCTGGCCGCCAAGATCCCGACCGCCGTGGACTCCGCCGCCCCCTCCTCGGGGCCGGGCCTTGTCGCCGAAGCCTGGTCGCCCGAGCGCGTCGCGGCGCTGCGGGCCGAGGGCCGCCCGGTGCTGGTCGACTTCACCGCCGCCTGGTGCGTGACCTGTCAGGTCAACGAAAAGGTCGCCCTGTCCGGCGGCAAGGTGGCCGAGGCCTTCAAGGTGAAGAACGCGGTCTATCTGAAGGCCGACTGGACCAATCGCGACCCGGTTATCGCCAAGGCCTTGGCGGATTTCGGCCGCGTGGGCGTGCCGCTCTACGTCGTCTATCCGAAGAACGGCGGCGAGCCGGTGATCCTGCCCCAGTTGCTGACCGAGGGCATGGTCATCGAGGCGATCGAGAAGGCGGGCGCCTAGCGCTACTTCTTCTTGTCGCCGCCGCCGAAGGGCAGCTTCGACTTGACCTGGTCCAGCGGCGTCCTGGTGATCACGACCGGCGGCGGCGCCACGATTGGCGCGGTCTTGATCGGATAGGCGCGCCAGCCGGTCTGGATCAGGGCGGTAAAGCCTTGGCACTTGGGCAGATAGCGGACCATGCCCGTGCGGGGCTTGGCGAACGGCGCGGGCTGGCTGAAGTCCTGCCGCTTGGGATCGACGAAGCGCCAGTCGGTCGGCAGGCCGTAACCCTTCTCGCCGCCCAGCCGCACGGCCTTGTAGGCGATGTTGGCCTGGAAAGGCGGCACGCCGTACTTCAGCATCGCCCGCAGGAAGATGGCGTCGGCCTCTTCGCGCTTGCCCGGCTCGCCGATCGTATACAGCCAGTCGTGGACGATCGCCGCCCGCGCCGTCGGGCCCTGCGGGTCGATGAAGGCCTGGCCGTACCAGGGCACGCTGGCGAAGTCGGTGACGTACCAGCGCGGCACCACGATGACCTTGCCCGTCTCGACGTCGCAGTAGGGGAATTCCGCGTCCAGGGTGAACAGCTTGCGGCCGTCCTTGGTCTGGTTGAACAGCATGATCGGCTGCGGCGTCAGCGAGCTAGGCGGCGTCGGGGCGACCACCGGCACGAAGACGGTGGTGTTTGTCTGCGTCGCGCAGGCGGCGAGGATCAGGCTGGCGCCGCTGAGCGCGGCGAGGGTCTTCAAGCGGGACATCAGTCGGGGAGGCGGTGGTGAAAGACGGCGCCGTTCTTCTGGGCGCGGGGCGGCATGAGAGCAAGCAAGAATGGCGAAGTTTCGGCCTCCGCGACGATTTCGCGACCGTTTCGCATAACGCCGATCTGTGGCAGGGTCGGTTTGGGGAGGATTTGAAGCACGGGAGACTGACATGCCGATAACCCGCCGTCTCGTCGCCGCCGGCCTGCCGCTGGCCGCTCTCGTTCCCACCGTCGCCCACGCCAAACCCGCGCCGGACTTCACCGCCGTCGACGCCGACGGAAAGACGCGCTCTCTGTCCGAGTTCCGGGGCAAGACCGTGGTTCTGGAATGGACCAACGAGGGCTGCCCCTATGTCCGCAAGCACTATTCGGGAAACATGCAGGGGCTGCAGCAGGCCGCTCGCGCCGACGGCGTGGTCTGGCTGACCGTGGCGTCCTCCGCGCCCGGCAAGCAGGGCCATTTCGCGGACGGCGCGGCCGCCAAGTCCTGGATGAATGCTCGCGGCGCCAAGCCGACGGCCCTGTTGCTGGACCCGGAAGGCAAGGTCGCGACGGCCTACAAGGCCAAGACCACGCCGCACATGTTCGTCATCGATAAGACGGGGCAGGTCGTCTACGAGGGCGCCATTGACGACCGGCCGACCAGCAAGGTCGAGGATCTGGCGGGGGCCAAGAATCTGGTCGCCGCGGCTCTGGCGGACGTGAAGGCGGGGCGCAAGGTCGCCACGCCCTTTTCGACGCCCTACGGCTGTTCGGTGAAGTACAAGGACGCCTAGGAGATTTTCAGGGGGCGAAGGCCTGAAAAAAACGTCATTGGTCCGCCATGACGCGGCGGCGGCCGTTTGCTAAGCCCGAAGCGAAAGCTCCGATCTCTTAGCAAGGACGCCGCCCCATGGCCGATCTCGACGCCGCCTGGACTCGCCTGGAAACCGCCGCCAAGGCCGCTGGGCGGCAGCGCATCGTCGACTTCTTCAAGGACGAGCCCGGACGCCTCGAGGCCCTGACGCTGGACGTCGCCGGCCTGCACCTGGATCTCTCCAAGCAGGCCTGGGACGAGGCCGGCCTCGAGGCCGCGCTGGATCTGGCCCACGCCGCCGATGTCGAGGGCGCCCGCGCCCGGATGTTCGGCGGCGAGGCGATCAATTCGTCCGAGGGCCGCGCGGTGCTGCATACGGCGCTGCGTGCTCCGGCCGACGCCGACGTGAAGGCTCAAGGTCAGCCGGTCATGGCCGAGGTCGAGGCCGTCCGCCAGCGGATGAAGGCCTTCGCGCGGGCCGTCCGCTCCGGCGCGATCAAGGGCGCGACCGGCAAGCCCTTCAAGGCGATCCTGCACATCGGCATCGGCGGCAGCGACCTGGGTCCGCGCCTGCTGTGGGACGCCCTGCGCCCCGTGAAGCCGCAGATCGACCTGCGCTTCGTGGCCAATGTCGACGGCGCCGAGTTCGCCTTGACGACCGCCGACATGGATCCGGAGGAGACCCTGGTCATGGTGGTCTCCAAGACCTTCACGACCCAGGAGACCATGGCCAACGCCGGCGCGGCGCGGGCCTGGCTGGTCGAGGCCCTGGGCGAGCAGGGGGCGAGCCAGCACCTGGCCGCCATCTCGACCGCGCTGGACAAGACCGCCGCCTTCGGCGTGCCGGACGAGCGGGTGTTCGGCTTCTGGGACTGGGTCGGAGGCCGCTATTCGCTGTGGTCGTCGGTCAGTCTGTCGGTGGCCGTCGCCGCCGGCTGGGAGGCCTTCGAGGGTTTCCTGCGCGGCGGGGCGGCGATGGACCAGCACTTCCGCACCGCGCCGCTGGAGAAAAACGCGCCGGTCCTGGTCGCCCTGGCCCAGATCTTCAATCGCAATGGCCTGGACCGCCGCGCCCGCTCGGTCGTGCCCTATTCGCACCGCCTGCGCCGGCTGGCGTCGTTCCTGCAGCAGCTGGAGATGGAGAGCAACGGCAAGTCGGTCGGCCCCGACGGCAAGCCCGCCCAGCGCGGCACGGCCACGGTGGTGTTCGGGGACGAGGGCACCAATGTCCAGCACGCCTATTTCCAGTGCATGCACCAGGGCACGGACGTCACGCCGATGGAGCTGATCGGGATCGCCAAGTCGGACGAAGGCCCGGCCGGCATGCACGAGAAGCTGCTGTCGAACCTGCTCGCGCAAGCCGAGGCCTTCATGGTCGGGCGGACCACCGAGGATGTCGTGGCCGAGCTGAAGGCCAAGGGCGTCCCGGACGCCGAGATCGCCACCCTGGCCCCGCAGCGGACCTTCGCGGGCGACCGGCCCTCGACCCTGGTGCTGCTGGAGCGCCTGACGCCCGAGACCTTCGGCGCCCTGATCGCGCTGTACGAGCACAAGACCTTCGTCGAAGGCGTGATCTGGGGGATCAATTCCTTCGACCAGTGGGGCGTCGAGCTGGGCAAGGTGATGGCGAACCGCATCCTGCCCGAGCTGGAGAGCGGCGCGGCCGGCGACCATGATCCGTCCACGAGCGCCCTGATCGCCCGTCTCAAAAAGTAGCTTCCTTCTCCCCTTGCGGGAGAAGGTGTCATCCGAAGGATGACGGATGAGGGGTTGGAAGGCCTTTCCGACAAAGCCCGTACGATCCCTCACCCGACCGCCTTCGGCGGCCACCCTCTCCCGCAGGGGGAGAGGGCCCCTCATCAGAACGTCTTCCTCACCCGCAGCTGGGCGAAGGTGCGCGGGTCGATCGCGCGGTCCTCGACGAAAGCCACCGTCCGGTTGGGCCCGCGGTTGGCGAAGACCGTCCGGCGGATCGTGAAGTCGTCCCAGATGTTCAGCTGCGCCCGGATCGCCAGGGTCGGGGTCGGCTTGTACTCGGCGAAGGCCTCGTAATAGCGCGAGCCGCGCCAGACGCTGGTCTGGTCGACGTCATAGGTGCCCTGGCCCAAGAGCGGCAGCCAGTTGATCCCCCACTGGGTCTTCCACGAGACGATGTCCTGCTGGAAGCCGATATTGGCCTGGGTCGGGCGGACCTTGGTGATCGGCCGGTCGCGGCCGGTCGTCGGGTCCTTCACGTGGGTCTCGTTCCAGTCGTTCTTGAAGGTGAAGCGCCCACCCTTGATCCCCAGCCTGTCGGTCGGGACCACGATGTTGAGGGACAGGCGGTCCAGCGTGCCGTCGCCGATATTGCCCGTCGCCGACAGGCCGTCCGGCAGCGGCAGGCGGTCGATCACGCCGATGATCTCGTCGTGGCGATAGCCGATCGACACCACGCCCTGCCCCCAGAAGCGCCGCTCATAGGTCACTTCCGAGATCCAGCGCTGCTCGGGCTTCAAGTCGACATTGCCGCCATAGACGGTCTCGTCGTCCAGATCCGACGAGGCGGCGAAGTCGTCGAAGTCCAGCTGGCCCAGCTCACGCTCGAAGCGGAAGCGCAGCTGACTTCCCGATTGTGGGGTCCAGGTCAGCAGGAACCGCGGCTTGGCGTAGAAGAAGCTCTTCTCGTTCTCGGCGTCGCCCGACTGCTTGATCGTCGACTTTTCCAGCCGCAGGCCGCCCTCCAGGGTCAGCTTCGGGTTCACCCGCCAGGTCGCCTTGGAGAAGGCCTCGCCGCGCAGCTCCTCGACCTTGACCGAGGCGCTGGGCAGCGGCACGCCGACCCCGCCCACGCTGTAGGCCTGGGTCACGTCCAGCATGTTGTAGGCGCCCTCGGCCCCCGCCTCGAGCGTCAGCGCCGCCGAGAAGTCGTGGCGCAGCAGCCCTCGGATGATCGATTCCGAGTCGTCGCCGTCGGCCACGAACCGCTGCTGGGGCGAGGCCGTCCCGTTCAGCCGGTCGTCGCTGGTCGAGACGTTGTCGAAGTCCTCGAACGAGTGGATCAGCCGGGTCTCCAGGTTCCATTTCGGCGCCAGCGTCCGGGTGTAGGTCAGGCCCAGCTCGCCCGAATGGCTCTCCTCGTCATAGGCGCTGCGGCGGAAGGTCGTCGGCGAGGTCAGGTCGGTCCATTCGTGCCAGTCGTTGCGGCCAAAGCGCGCCGTGGCCTCCAGCTTGCCGCCCAGGAGCGGGCCCGACCAGTTGCCGCGGATCGAGCGCCCGCCGCCGTAGCCATCGTCCAGATAGGCCTCGTCGCGGATCAGCTTGCCGGTCCCGTCGTGGCGGACGCTGCGGCCCGCGCCGTTGGAGTCGCTGGTCGAGGTGCCGTCGCTGAGCAGCACGCCCCAGCTGGTGTCGCCGTTGGTGGCGGTGAACTGATAGCTGCCGCCATAGACGTCGTGGCCGCCGTCGAACAGCGACGCGTTCCAGGTGGCGATCTGCTGGTGGTTGACGCCCTTCTTCAGCACCACGTTCGCGACGACCGAATAGCCCTGCATGTCGACGCCCGGCGCGCCGCCGCGGATCAGCTCGATGCGCTCGACCCGGTTGGCCGGGATGCGCGACAGGGCGTTGGAGGCGGTGTCGTTCTTCGAGGCGGGTCGGTTGCCGTTGATCAGCACATTGCCGACCGCCCCTTCGAAGCCGCGCGTGCCCGCCCCGTCCTGGATCGTGAAGCCCGGCACGCGGTTGACCATGTCTTGCGCCGTGTTCGGACGATTGGCGGCGAAGAAGTCCGGGGTGAAGACCAGCACGCCCTTCTGGGCCGCGTCGTCCATCGGGGCCTGGGACGTCGGACCCGTGGGGACCGGCGCCACGGCGGCGGCCTGGTCGCCCGGCTTGCCCGTTTCGCTTGTCAGGGGCGTGTCCGCCGCCTGGACCGAGCCGGCGGCGGCGAGCAACACGGTGGCGGCGGTCGCCAGAAGCGCGGTCTTGGTCATGTACTTTCCCCTCACGAGGAAAGCTGTGGCCGCCGGTCCCGTTCACCTCAAGTTACAAGCGTGAAAGGTGGGTTACATCTCTGATAGATTACAAGGTCGTCATGTTTATAACGGGCGGCTCTGCGGATAAGCCTGGCCGCGCCGGCCGAAAGTCTTAAGGCTTCGTGTATAGACGCCGCCGGGATCAGCTCTCGTTGGCCGGCGGCGCATGCGGCTCGGGGACGGGCGGCAGGCTCTCCATTCGCGCCTTCACGGCCTGGAGCAGCTTGTATTCCTGCCGCCGCATCAGCTCGTCGAAGACGCGGGACCGCTCGGCGCGGATCGCCTCGATGGAGCTGTCGGCGCTGACGGCGCCGGTTTGGGGTGAGGTCGGCGAGGCCGGGGGTCTGTGCTTGGACATGCGAGGTTCCTCTCGGTTTGGGCATGCGGCGACGGTCTTCCGCCGGAAAAGCCGGCGGGCTGGGGAGGCGGCGGAGCTCCGGGGCGCGCCCGGAAGGATGTAGGAGTTACCGTTTCGACGAGACCCGGATGCTCCGCGCGATCGTTTGGACGAAAGCCCTCGGCGCGCGGGGTTTTAACCCGCTTCCGAAAAGAGGCCCTCGGCGGGCGGGAGGGAAAGCGACCCTCCCGGACCGCGCGGGCGATTTCAGCCCGCGCCTGGCGCGATCATCCCGTCGTCGCGAGCATGGCCCCCGGCCCGGCCGCCGGAAGGAGCCGCCCCGTCCGGAGCTGTCGCCCTTCCGCCGGCCCGCCGGGCCCCGCGACGCCGAGCCGGACCGCATCCCGCTCGACCACCCCCGCCGCCCGTTCGGTCGCCAGCTGGACGGCCTCCCCCGCGACGGGGCGAGAACAAGTATGGGCATGGGTCTGGAGGGGGAGGATAGATTGAGCTGTAAAAATGAGAAGTGATTGATTTGGTTGGATTCGATTCCGGATACGCGGCTGCGTTCAGGGCCATTCGGGGCCCCTTCTCCCCTTGCGGGAGAAGGTGTCCGCGAAGCGGACGGATGAGGGGTCGATAGTCGGCGCCGCCCGCGCGACCCCTCACCAGGCCCTGCCGGGCCACCCTCTCCCGCAAGGGGAGAGGGGTTGCGTCGCGATCGCTGTTCTTGTTATGTTCCCTGCATGGTTGATCGCGCTCGCCAACTCGCCTTCGCGCGCCGGATGCGCCGCGAGCCGCCAGCGATCGAGCGGCTGCTGTGGCGCCTGCTGCGCGACCGTCGTCTTGAGGGCTTGAAGTTTCGACGGCAGCTCCCGATTGGCCGCTATGTCGTGGACTTCGTCTGCCTGCGTCATCGGCTGATCATCGAGGCCGACGGGCCCCACCACCAGAACTCGCCGACCGACCCGATCCGCGACGCCTGGCTGAGAGGGCAGGGCTTTCGCGTGCTGAGGTTCGCCAATCCCGAGATCCAGGGCTATCCGGACCGCGTTCTGGGCCAGATCCTCGAAGCCGTCGCCGCGCCGCTGACGCCTCCTTCTCCCCTTGCGGGAGAAGGTGTCGGCGAAGCCGACGGATGAGGGGGCGATAGCCCTATCCGCCGCCGCCCGACCTGTACGACCCCTCACCCGACCCACTTCGTGGGCCACCCTCTCCCGCAAGGGGAGAGGGAAACCAGCCCCACCCTTCTCCCCTTGCGGGAGAAGGTGTCGGCGGAGCCGACGGATGAGGGGTTGATAGTCCTCTCCGCCGCCGCCCGACCTGTCCGCGATCACGGCGCGGCCTGTACGACCCCTCACCCGACCCACTTCGTGGGCCACCCTCTCCCGCAAGGGGAGAGGGAAACCAGCCCCACCCTTCTCCCCTTGCGGGAGAAGGTGTCGGCGGAGCCGACGGATGAGGGGTCGATAGTCCTATCCGCCGCCGCCCCTGCCGCCCCCGACCGGCCCAGGTCGGGCCAAGCCTTACATCTCTTGGAGGCTGCAGCGTGCTGGACGGGACGGGTTGGTCAAGGACCGCCCTCCGGGCGGCCGCGCTGCGGCGGCGCTCCGCGCCGTCCTTGAGCAACCCGGCCCGCCCAGCGATCGTCTCGCCGTGAGATGTAAGGGGGATTGTCGGAGGCTATGCACACCCTGAGTAGAGGTTGCTCTGCAGGGCGCTGTTAAGCTTGTAGGGATCGCTATAAGGTGATTTCGCAGCGCGTTGTTGAAGGGCACGTATGGCCAGCCTCCTAGTTGTCGATTCAGGGCGACCAACAATCGAGATCCAATGGGATTGGTCGCGCGTTCTCGGCACTGAAATTCAACCTGGCTCAGCGATTGTGCTGACTGGCCGCGAAGTCGTGGATTATGCGCGAGCCCTGAAGGAAACGGTGCGAGCCAGTGGCGGAAAGCTCGTTGAGGATCGCTTCTATGTAGAAGCGATATTGCGGCGCGTCGATTCAGTTAGGGGAAGTGTAAGTCTCGAGCTTACCCATACTGTCGACGATCGCATATCAGGGCGATATGTAATTGCTCAGCGCAAGGAAGATGTTTCAACGTGGGATGTTGAAGAGTATCATCGAAAGTTATTATACGACGATAAGTATTTTCGTGACATCAGCAAATTGAATGTCGCAATAGATAGTGCTGTTTCTGCATTCGATGAGGGTGTGGTTATATATCCATCTAGTGTGTCATATAGTTCTTATTTTAGACTTTTGCTCCCTTTGATTATAAAGCGGTGCTCGAACGCTCGGTGGATTATAGTCTCTTCCGGTCGGGCTAACGAATTTCCTGAATTTGAACATGTGGAGAGAGAGTATATCGATCGCTCTGACGCTGTCGGAGCTCTTAGTCAAATATTTCGACTAGATACCGATAGTATCGAATCTATCCTTAGTTCTGACGTCGATTACTCTCGATATAAATCCAGATCGCGAGGCCTAACCGAGAGTGAGTTTCTTGGATTCATAAAATGGGCTCACAACGCTGTTAGGGGCAAGGCGGGTGGATTTCTACCCAGTGTGCCCTTGGCGGAAGCCGCGCCAATAGAATTCGATATACGCAAGAACCGGATAACTGCGACTGACGAAAAAGTTTCTACAAACATACGCGCTCCGTTATTGGAGGCAATATTATCAGAACTTATTATTCAGGTCGATGACGTTCCAAATCATTTTAACCTCCACAATGCGGCACCAGCTTGCAATGCAAAATTGATGCGTGTTCGCGATCACCTTCGCGAAATTAGGGATGATGGCATCAGCGAAGCACGCATTTTAACACTGGGAATTAGATCGCAGGCTTGTCGCGAGCATTTGAGATTCGAAGTCGAAAACCTGGATCGGGCCGCAGAGGGGGCAATACATACGGCCCTTGCCCAGATTGAGGCTTTCTTGGCGCGTTTCCCTGAGTGGAGGGGTTATGTCCAAGATGGGGAGGCCGGTGGGGCGGATAAAGCTTCTGGTGAAGATATAGATTCCGCCATTGTAGTGCTTTCTGGCTTCAACAATGCTGAACTTCTTGATGAAAAGGGCTCCGTCGCCGTAAGCCGTGCTCTATACGAAGCAAAATCTGATGCTACGACCGGCGTCGAGAAGCGCGGCGTTCTGAAGATAATCCATAACCTTGTTTCAAAGGCATTTGCTGGACTTAAGGATGCGATATCGTCCGATTGGAAAAAACACTCCGCGAGTATCTTTTATTCGGCCATGGCTAGAATTGTGATCGCGTTAGAGCCAGCATTTATCTCTCTGGCGGAGCATCACCCTGTGATGTTCGGTTGGACCACAGCATTTGTTGGGTGGGTCAAGACCTTTGCCGCCAAATAGCTCGCACATAGGCTCTTCTCCCCCTTCCCCTCGCCGCCGCCATCCGCTACACCGCCCCCGCAATGACCCGCACGCCGCACCATCACGGCCACCACCACCATCCGACCT
>Ga0247725_1000608_pt1 | contig 23684 bp, 21 predicted proteins | sample OKSTACKMCFT3sol_FD_183021 | JGI IMG/M metagenome (GOLD analysis project Ga0247725, IMG submission 183021) | Subsurface sediment microbial communities from gas well in Oklahoma, United States - OK STACK MC-FT3-sol | ecosystem: Environmental > Terrestrial > Deep subsurface > Rock core/Sediment...
CGCCGGACCGGCCTACGCCCGCTACGCTCCAAGTGATCGGCAGGGTGTCCTTGCTCCCCTGCTCGACGCCCGGCCGGATCTGGCAGTGGCCGCAGCGCAGGTCGGTCCCGAACCAGGCGACGACCAGGGTCACGTGATCCACGTTCGGCAGCTGGGCCTGCAGCTGGTCCAGCGCCACGATGAGATCGGCGCGGCCGTCGGCGTTATGGACGCTCTCGCTGGCGGTCCGGGTGAGACCTTCGCGACGCAGGACCGCTTCGGTCGCATAGACGTTATGCCGATGGCGGCATAACGGTCTTTATGACGGCACTCGCATTATGCCGACCGTCACAGGCGTAGCCCGTTGGAACTGGCCACCACACCAATGACGGCCGGCATAAGCTGGTCAAAGCCCCTTAAGAAAGGCCATCAACGAATCCGTAGGCTTGAACGTACTTAGTCCCCGCTCATTCTCGCCCACGCGAGCCAGCGCTCGCTGCTTGAGCTTAAGATCCGCATGAACGTAGATCTGGGTGGTCTCAAGACGTTCATGACCAAGCCACAGAGCCACGACGGACGGGTCAACGCCGCAGTGGAGTAACGTCATAGCTGCGCTATGCCTCAAGGTATGGGGCGTTACTCGCTTAGCCGCCAGGCTCGAGCAGCGCGATGATGCAGCTAGGCAATGCTTATTCACTATGTCAGCAACTGCATCCCGACTAAGCTTGGTGCCTTGTCTCGTGGCAAACACCGGTGAGTGCGCATCGCCACTACACTCCTCCAGCCATCTCGCCATAACTCCAGCAGTAGCCTTTTTTAGCGGCGTCGCCCTCTCCTTCCGTCCTTTGCCGACACAGCTGACGTGCGCATTTGCGCCTGTCACAACATGACACTTCTCAAGACCCGTCAGTTCAGAAACACGCAGTCCGGTTTCTAGTCCAAGAAGCAGCAATGCGTAGTCCCGACGCCCCATCCATGTGGAGCGATCAGGGGCCGCTAAGAGACACTCGATCTCAGGCTGCTCAAGGTATGCCAATGAAGGTCGGTCGTAGCGCTTTGATGGCATAGCCAGTATTCGCTGGCACTGCAGCATTAGAGCCGGGTCACTTATGGCGACGTAGCTGAAAAACGACCTGATTGCAGATAGCCGCGCGTTACGGGTGCGAGCGCAATTCCTCCTATTCGTCTCCACGTTTGCGAGGAATCTACCAACCATCTCAGCGTCGATCGCCTCCACATTCAGTTTCACTGGCGCAACGTTCTTCTCGCGACACACAAATTCCACAAGCATCCTAATTGCATCGCGATAACTCACTAAAGTATTCTCGCTTACGCTCTTCTGGACGCAGAGCCAGTCGGTGAAAAACTTTTGTAGTATAGGAGCGAGGCTAGTCATTGCTCGCCCCCTTCCAAACGATTTTCGAATCTCTCCCCAGCCAAAGCCATCAACTCGGGTACAGCTTCGATGTACCAGTATGTATGACCTGGCCTTGCGTGACCGAGATATGTTGAAAGGATCAACATCACCGGCGATGGGTCCTTGAATTTTCTGTATGACTCCTTCAGCACGTTCACAGCAAATGTGTGCCGCAGATCGTGTATTCGCGGCCCCGACCCACTTTGCCTCGAATTCCGCGGCTCTTCTCTAACACCCGCATTTATAGATGCGCGCGCGAAGGTTGCGTGCACAGCGGTGTAGCTGAGCTGCGCCCCGGAGTCAGATACAAAGAACGACGCCCTCTGCTCGCCCAGAATTCGATCTCGCCGTCGTGCATATTCCCCCATATGTTGCACAACAGATGGAGACATCGGAACTAATCTCTCCCTCCCATATTTCGCCCTATGAACAGTAATCACACCACAATCGAGGTCCACGTCGCCAACTTGGAGACTTATTGCTTCCCCGACGCGCAATCCCGTTGACGCCAACAAGCCGAATAACGCGACGTACGTAATCGACCTTATCCCGTTCTGCGACGGTAACTTTTCAGCGGCCTGTATAATGGCCGTTACTTCGTCTTCTTTATATATATATGGCCGCTTCCTGTAGTACCGCGAAGATACTAGATTTCTTGGAAGCAACTTATGCCTCTTATCGACTGCATTTAGCCAACCGCTAAACAGGACAAGTTGCCCAAGACGCATAGACCACGTCTTTGAGCTGGCACTTCCAAATTCTGCCTTCCACCTAAAGAAAACTTCGGGCGTTATAAAATCCGCCCCAATACTTTCCGCAAATCTAACAAAATTAATCAGCACCTTGCGCGTCGAGAGAACCTTAAACCCACAGCTCAGCCTCATTTCTAGGTATTCTTGCAGAAGGAGCGACAGCTGGCTCATAGTTCGCCCCCCAATGGCCATGGAGCCGCGACAGTCCGCAAACCATGTACGTCGACCTTGGCATACCTCATCGTCGAACCAGGCGATCTATGCCGAAGAAGATCGGAGATCTCCTGAAGAGACGCCCCCTCCCGCGCCAAACGAGATGCGAGACTGTGCCTTAAGAGATGAGTGCCAATGAACGGTGCAGGAGACACCACTCCAGCATACGCCATAGCAGTCCTAAGCGCGTTATTCAGTGTTCCGCAGTTCGTAAAAGGCGAAAATGGAGCACGGGTCTGCAGAAAGACATGGCGAGATTCCCCACGAGGCCGGCCAAACTGGATATAGTCTGCCAGGGCCTGCCCAACCTCATCCGGCAAGGGCAGACAATCATGACGCTGCCCCTTTCCCCGGATGTTTATAAGCGCACAATTCCATTGAATGTCGTCTAAGCGCATTGCGATTACCTCGGGCCCTCGAAGCGCCAATCTCGCAAGCAGCAAGAGCATCGCATAGTTACGCAACTTTGTTTTATCGGAAGAATGCTCCCGCGATGCATTAAGCACCCGCTCTACATCTGTATTCTCAAGGTACCGGGGAAGCCGACGACCAGTAATTCTACGGACGTGCGGCACACATCTAGCGAGATCGTTTTCCGTCAATTCCGCATAGAATATATAGTACAGAAACGCTCTAAAATTTCCTGGCGGAGCGGCGGCCTGGCCAGGTATCCGCCCCCTCGCGGATATGTACTTCAGATACCTGTGAACGTCACGGGCAGACAGAGACGATATTCGCGAAACATCGCTATCAATGGAATATTCTAGAAAGTGACGAGCGAAAAACCAACAGCTCTTTATCGTTGCCTCTCGCAGCCCGCGCTGGTTTCTTAGATAATCTTCGAAACTGTTCTTTAGATCGGCCAGCGCCACCTCCTGGGCACTCGGCGGAGGAGGCGGGCGACACAGCCCCCGCTCCCGCAAATAGCTCAAGAACCTCAATAGTATAGTAGCCGTAGACGTCCCTCCTTTATATTTTGGTATCGAAGCAGCGATATCTCTGATTATCGCCTCATCCAGGTCTTCAATTGCGATATGGCGCACAACCATTTGATCGGCTAACTCACGGAGGCGCCTCCTGTACTCAACCGTGGAGCTTTTATTGTAGTAGTTCTTCAAGTATTCGGAGATAAAATTTGGCGCGTGCGGGTTCAGGGGGCCGAAACATGCGGCATTCTTATAGTTCGCTCGAGGAGTGATCATCCCACTGGTCCAGAAGAAGTGTTGAGCCGAGGCGTGCGAGACCGATCACGGAACCGCGCCTTTTTCGCGCTAAGCCCCGCGCCAACGCCGCGCCCGACATGAATGCAAACCGCAGAGAGCCGATCGAGGCATGCGCTATCGCCGAGCCTCGCCCGTTGACTTCCGCCTGGAATTTGGGAAAGATGCCTTTGCTAACCTGCATCTTTCGAGGGCTCCGCATTTGCCGTGCGGGGCTCTCTTTAGTTTGCGCGTCTGAGGTCTGAATTTCGATCAAGGGGACATTGGCTCTCCTCTTCACCTCCACAGATCCACGCCGGCGCGCCCCTATCACGATGCGCACACGGCAAATCAATCACGAGGCCGCCACCTAGCCTACACTGACGACCAGGCCCAAATCGGACCCGGCGCTACCTCATGCAGGGCAACTGCTCGGTGTAGTCAAAGCATCGAGGAGCAGTCGGATGTAGTTTTCGGCGGGGCTAAAGCCCGGGCAGTAAGACTAACCCCTGCACCATAACTGTTATCACTTGGACGGATAGCGCTCAGGCCAGAGCTCTTCAGGGGTACAGTTAACGGCCCTGGCTATAGCAGCCTCTATTCTCCGCGATCTTCTATATCCCTGCGAGACGATAGAAACAGAGACTTTAGACACGCCTTCTTGCTCTGCTATTTCAGCGAACGTCTTTCCAAGATCGCTCAACCTGCGCTTTATATCGAGATGAATGTCCCCATTGAAAGTCACCTCCACCTCCGACTGCCAGACCAAGAGCAATGCGCGTGTGTTTCAACTTAGATGAGCAGTAGCACACGCAATCTGCGCATTTTCAATAGTCAATTTGCAAAACACATCAACAATCACGCCAGCGATGAACCAGGCGCGCCAGAGTGCAAGCTAGCTTGCACTGGTATTCGATAGCCCTTAACCGGATTATATATTTACAAAATGCAGAATTAAATCCGCCACCAGATCGCAACCCGTGAATGTTCGGCAGCAAGATTAGAGATTCCGAGATGGCTGCCAACAACCGCGATGGCCCTTCGGGTGGAAATCATCGCCGATCTTCTGACCGAGTCGCCTCGCCACCGGTGGTCTCAACTTCGAGGAAATAGCCTTAGCTACCGCTCAAGGCCGAGACTTGATCTCTGGAGTCGATGATACCAGTGGCGCTGCAAGCAGTGCAGCGTTTTCATCAGGCGCAGTACGTGCGCAGGTCCGCCAGATGGGTGGCGTCGACGACCTCCATCAAGTGGATCAGAGCGCGGTTGGCGTCCCGGCTCTCCTCGACCGTCATCGATGACTGCGCGATCAGATCGTCGAGATTGTCGGAATGGGACTCCACCTGGGTCAATCGTTCCAGCGCGTTGAGGCGATCAAGGTCGAGCGCGGCGTGGCGGGAGGCCAGGGTCTTGAGCTTGTCGCTGATGTTGCCGTCGCGCGGGACCTTGAACGCCAGGAAGATTTCGAGGATTCGGCGCAGCACGTTGGGCATCATGAAGGTGTAGTCGAAATGGTCGTCCCCGGCCGCTTCGAAGGCCAGCACCTTGCCAAACAGGTAGTGGTACTCGGACTCATAGTCGCGCAAGTGCTTTGGCAGGTCGACGATCGTCGAGATGCGGACCTGGGTGGCGGCGGGGACGGCGACGTCGATGAACTTCAGGCTGGCCGTTCGCTTGGCCGGTTCGTCGCGCGCCTTGTTCTTCCAGGCCTTCTTGAACTCGTTCATGCACTGCTGATTGTGGGTGAGCACAAAGAGCTGCGCTGCATTCGACAAGCGGTTGCGGATCAGCCCGCAGGCATAATTCATGGCCTTTGTGTCGAGGCTTGAGACGGGATCATCGACCACGATGATCAGGTCCTTGATCTTCTTCTCTTCGGCCTCGAGCGTGGACAGGAAGTAGCAAAGGGCGATGGCGGTCTTTTCACCTTCGCTCGGCTCGCCGCTTACCAGGGCGCCGTGACGGTGGAGCTCATAGCCTCCCTCGACGGCGACGATGGTCAGTTCGCCATGACCAAGGTAGGAGCGCGCCAAGGCGTTGATCTTGGCGGCCGCCGGGCCGTGCTGCTGGACCTTGGCGCGGAGCGCGGCGATCTCACCGTTCAGTTTCTCGACGGCTGCGATGGCGGCCTTCTCGGAAACGCCGGCGGCTTCGATCGCAGCCTGGTGCTGGGCGTAGGCCTGGGCGTTCTCAGCGACGTAGTGGCGACGGATCGCCTCGCGCGCCTTACGCTGGTGCGTGTTGAAGTCGTCAACCATCTCCCCGTGCTTTTGGCAGATGGCGTTCACGGCCGTCGTGGCGTCGCCCAAAGAAACGACCCGCACGGCCAAGTCATCGAGCGCTGGTAACGCAACAGCGGCAGGGTTGAGGGGGGCCGTTCGGCGAGCGTCCAGCGCACTCAGGGCCGCCTCGACGAGAGGCTGGACGTCGTTTAGCGCCTCATCGAAGGCGGAGGCGGCCGACTCGAACGCGGTGTGGAACTCCGCCGACAGTTGGGCTGCGGTAGGCACGGCCGTCCTGGCGATCACGATCGTGTCGAGCGCGGCGCGGGCTTCGGCGGCGGCGTGGCCGACAGCGGCGATGAAGGCCGTCATCTTGTCGTCAAAGGCTTGGCTGAGCAGATCTTTTCGCGCCGCCGTCAGAGCCTCGCCGCAAAACAGGCAGGTCTTCAGATCGTGCTCTAGGTGGTAATCGTGGCCCTGCTGGACCCAGGGGACCATGGCCGGATGAGCCTCGAACCCCGCGACCGCGACGCTGCCGATGGTTTTCGGCGCCAGCTCCACCGCCGCGACGAGCGACATCAGGATCTGATCGGCCGATAGCGCAACAGGGGAAACCTTGGCCGGGGGTTCGGAGCGCGCGCAAGTGGCGCCGGCGGCGTCGAGGCTGGCCGGATCCAACACATCCTTGGCGCTCGCTCCGAGTTTTTCGATGTCGGCGACATACTGGGCGGCCTCATAGCGGCCGGGTTGTCGCAGGCGCTCGCGCGCCATTCCCGCCGTCAGGCGCTTGAACTCGGCGAAGGCCTTCTCTCGTTCCTGCGCGACCTTGGCCTCGCCGTCCCGCTTGGCGATCGCCGCCGGCAAAGATGCTTCCAGCGCCTTCAGCTGGGCGGCGGCTTCGGCTTGGTCGGCGCCGATGTAAAATACCGGGTTGGCCGCGCCCTTGTCCCAACGCAGATTTTCGCGAACGAAATCGTGGTTGAAGACGCAGACTCGCTTCTCGAGCCCAGCCAGGGTGTTGGGACAGGCGTAGCGGGTCCCATCCTCCATTTCGATTTCGAAAGCGCAGGCCTCGGGCAGCCGCTGATGCTTGGCTCCGGCCTGGAGCGTCGCGAAGATCCGAGAAAGGGTCGATTTTCCCGAGCCGTTGAAGCCGTAAATTAGGTTGTAGCGCTTGAACTCCAGGCTGGGCGTCGCCGACTTTCGCTCGGCCAGCACGGCCGCGCCCTTGAGTTGGCGAATGTTCTTGATGATGCTCAAGTCCGCCCCGCGTGACTTAAAGAACCTGGCCAGCTTACGTGGCGGTCTCCGACACTAAAGCGCGGCACGCCACAATTGCAAAGCCTAGCGAATGCAGGTGGCGTCAGCGCAGGCCGGTAGCCACGGGGCCGTCCCGCCGATGGCGGCCGGGCGATGCGCATGTAGCTACCACGGCGACGTCGCGCCAATAGCGGAACTTGGGATACCTCCGCAAAAACGACGTTCGTCTCTCGCCTTTAGAGGCGGCTTACGACCCTTCTCAGCATTTGCGGACGGCAGCTTCCGCGACTGCGCCGCGCCAATAATGGACACCGGCTCTGCTGCAGCAATACGACCTTTGCTCCAGGGGACCAGCATTTGCCCACGGTTCTTGGATCGACAGCGCAAGCCGCGCGACTGGACACAATAGGATTGTCGCAAGACGCGCTTCACGGCTTTGGCGCTAACTCAGCTTGGGCTCGCGATAGGCGAGTAGCCGCAAGGCATTGAAGACGACGACCAAGGTTGACCCCTCGTGAGCGGCGACAGCGGGTCCAATGCCAAGACCAAGGATGGTGGCGGGAACAAGGAGGGCCACCACGCCCAGACTGATGTAGACGTTCTGGCGGATGACCGACCTGGTCCGTCGGCTAAGGCCAACAGCGAAAGGAAGGCGCGCCAGATCGTCGGCCATCAGCGCGACATCGGCCGCTTCCAGGGCGACGTCCGAGCCCGCCGCTCCCATGGCCACGCCAACCGTGGCGCTGGCCATGGCCGGCGCGTCATTGACCCCATCGCCGACCATGGCGACCTTGTCGGCGCCGGCGAGCTTGCGGATGGACGCGACCTTGTCCTCCGGCATCAGGTCGCCCCAGGCCTCGTCAAGGCCAACGTCCCGGGCGATCGCGTCCGCGACGGTCTGATGGTCGCCGGAGATCATGATCATGCGCTGGACCCCAAGATCGCGCAGCCGTGCGAGTGTCGCCCTGGCCGCCGCGCGTGGCGTGTCCATCAGGCCGATGACGCCAAGATCGCGATCGCCCTTGCGCACGACCATGGTGGTGCGCCCGGTCTGACGCAGGCGTTCCAAGGCCCTAACCGTATCGGGCTGCAGATCGGCGAGACCATCCGCGCCGAACATTTCGGCCTTGCCGATCCAGACGGTCTCACCGTCCACGGTCGCGGTCACGCCGCGTCCCGTCAGACTGCGCAGACCATGCGCTTCGGGAACCGCCTCGCTCCCCAAGCGCTCGCGGCCATCGCGGGCAATGGCGAGGGCGAGCGGATGATCGCTCAACTGCTCCACGGCGACAGCGATCCGCAGGAGCTCGCGCTCGCTGGCGCCGTCCACGGGCGCGACATCGGTGATCCGCGGCTTGCCCTCGGTCAGGGTGCCAGTCTTGTCAAAGGCGATCGCGACCAGCGACCCAAGGTTCTCGAGCGGCGCCCCGCCCTTGACAAGGACCCCGCCCCGCGCGGCCCGCGCCACGCCAGACAACACCGCGCTCGGGGTCGCGATCGCCAGGGCGCAGGGGCTGGCCGCGACCAGCACGGCCATGGCGCGATAGAAGCTCTTGCTGAAAGGCTCGTCGATCACCAGCCAGGCCAGCAGCAGAATGGCGGTCAGAGCCAAAACGGCGGGCACGAAGACCCGCTCGAACCGATCGGTGAAACGCTGGGTCGGTGACTTTTGCGTTTCGGCCTCGCTGACCATCTGGACGACCTTGGCTAAGGTCGTGTCGCCCGAAAGGCGGGTGACCTCCGCTTCGATCGCGCCGCCACCGTTGATCGACCCGGCAAACACTTTCGAGGTGGCTTCGACGAGGTTGGGCCTGGCGCGCGCCGCCTCGCGATCGGCGACGGGCCGCTTGTCGACGGGCACGCTCTCACCCGTGATCGGGGCCTGATCGATCGCCGTCTCGCCCTTGATCACAAAGCCATCGGCCGGCAGGCGCTCATTGGGGCGGATCACCACCACGTCGCCGACAACGAGCTCCTCGACCCGGATTTCCAGGATCGCGCCGTCCCGCCGGACATTGGCCATCGGCGGCGCCAGTTCGGCCAGGGCCTCGATCGCGCGGCGCGCGCGTCCCATGGCGAAGTGCTCCAGGGCATGGCCGAGACTGAACAGAAAGAGAAGCAGCGCCCCCTCGGCCCAGGCGCCGAGGCTAGCCGCGCCAAGGGCCGCCACCAACATCAAGGTGTCGATTTCGAAGCGCTTTTGGCGAAGGTTCTCTACCGCTTCGCGCAGGGTGTAGAAGCCGCCAAAACCGTAGGCCGCCACATAGGCCGCTAGCGGCGCCCAAGCCGGCGCGCTTGGAGCCAGCTTCTCGATGGCGAAGCCAACGCCCAGCAAGGCGCCACAGAGCAGCGAGGCGATCAATTCCGTGTTCGGGCCCAGGAGCCCTCCGTGAGCGTGTTCCTCTCCGGACCGGTCGGCCTTGGGATCGTCGCGTTCGTCAGCGTGATCGTGTTTCGCGCCCATCAATGCGCTCCTGTGTCAAAGGCTTTCGGGATGAATGTCGTGCTGGTCGTCGGCTAAAGCCGACCGCGGCGGACGACGCCTTGGCGTGTCGGGCCAAGCCCGACACGCCGGCGCCTGGTCAGGCGTAGGGCGCGCGGTGGCCGCCGTAGCGGACCACCTCGACCCTCTCCAGAGTGACGAGGCCGATCTCGTCGCCCTGTTCGAGCGCGGCGATGAACGGCCGAAGCTTGGCCTCCTCGTCCACGATCTCGACCACGACCGGCAGGTTTCGCGACAGGGCGAAACCCCGCTCGCCGTGCATGACGCTTGAGGCTCCAAAGCCTCTCAGGCCGCGCAACACCGTGGCGCCGGCAAGGCCGGCCTCGCGAGCCCGGTCGACCAGCGCTTCGAAGAAGCGCCGGTCGCCAAAGGTGGCGTTCTCATCCGTGTAGACTCGCAGCAGCAGGGCTTGCCCAACTTGCATGGCGTCCTCCTCAGGCGTGGGTTTGAACAGAGCCGCCCGTCGCTTGCGCCTTGCGCAGGACGAAACGGCAGATGGCGGGCAGGACGAACAGGGTCAGGGCCGTGGCGGTGATCAAGCCGCCGATGACCACGGTGGCCAGCGGACGCTGGACCTCCGCGCCGGTCCCGGTCGCCAAGGCCATGGGCACGAAGCCCAGCGAAGCGACGAGGCCGGTCATCATCACCGGTCGCAGGCGCTCCATCGCTCCGTCTATGATCGCCGCCTCCAGGGCCATGCCCGTCGCCAGGCGCTGGCGGATCGCGGTCATCATGACCAGACCGTTCAGCACCGCCACGCCCGAAAGCGCGATGAAGCCGACGGCGGCTGAGACCGAGAACGGAATGCCTCGCAGCGCCAAACCGAACACCCCGCCGGCCAGCGCCAGCGGAATGGCTGAGAACACCGCCGCGGCCGGCGCGACGCCGCCCAAGGCCATGAACAGCAGGCCGAAGATCAGCAGGAAACAAAGCGGCACGACGAGCGCCAGACGGGCCTGAGCGGCCTTCAGGTTCTCGAACTGCCCACCCCAGACCAGCCAGGAGCCGGTCGGTAGCTTAACCTGCGCATCGACCTTCTGCTTGGCCTGGCTCACGAAGGAGCCGAGATCGGCGCCCCGGACGTTGGCCTGCACCACCACGCGGCGCTTGCCGTTCTCGCGGCTGACCTGATTGAGGCCTTCCGAATACGAGAACTTGGCCACGTCGCGCAGCGGGACGGACGCGCGCGCGCCGCCCCCCGTCGGCAGCATGACCGGCAGGGCGCCGACGGCGTCCAGGTCGTTGCGGCTGGCGTCGGGCAGGCGGACCACCACGTCGAAGCGGCGGTCGCCCTGGAAGACGAGGCCGGCTTCACGACCGCCCATGGCCACGGCCAGGGTGTCGGCGACCTCCTCGACCGTCAGGCCATAGCGTCCGATCGCGTCGCGATCGAGCTGAACGTCCAGGGTCGGGAAGCCGGAGGTCTGCTCGACCTTGACGTCCGCCGCGCCCTTGACCGTGCGCAGGACCGCGGCGATCTCCTCGGCGGTCTTGGTCATGGCGTCGAGGTCGTCGCCATACACCTTGATGGCCACATCGCCACGCACCCCGGCGATCAGTTCGTTGAAGCGCATCTGGATCGGCTGGCTGAACTCGTAGGCATTGCCCGTCAGTCCCTCCAGCTTGGCCTCGATGCGGCTGATCAGCTCGGCCTTGGTCTCGCCCTTGTTGGGCCATTCCTTTTGCGGCTTGAGGATGACGAAGGCGTCCGAGGCGTTGGGTGGCATAGGATCGCTGGCGACTTCGGCGGTGCCGGTCTTGGAGTAGACGAACGCAACCTCCGGGAAGCCGGCGATCACCCGTTCGATCCGCTTCTGCATGCGCAGCGACTGCTCCAGCGACGTCGACGGAATGCGCAAGGCCTGGATGGCCATGTCCTTCTCGTCGAGCTGCGGCGTGAACTCCCGGCCCAGGAAGGTGAAGGTCACGGCGGCCGCCGCGAAAATGCCCACCGAGGCCAGGATCACCGGCAGCGGACGGGCCACCACCTTGCGCAGCAGCGGCTCGTAGCGCGCCTTGCTCCAACGGACCGGCGCGACTTCCTTTTCGGCGACCTTGCCCCGGATCAGCAGCGCGATCATCGCCGGGATGAAGGTCAGCGACAGCACGAAGGCGCCGGCCAGGGCCAGCATCACCGTGATCGCCATCGGCGAGAAAGTCTTGCCCTCGACGCCGGTGAAGGTCAGCAGCGGCGCGTAGACCAGAAGGATGATCGCCTGGCCGTAGACGGTCGGCGAGATCATCTCGCGAGCGGCTTCGCGGGTTTCCGAGAGCCGTTCCGATAGGGTCAGAAGGCGGCCCTCGTGATGCTGGCGCTCAGCCAGGCGCCGCAGGGCGTTCTCAACGATGATCACCGCGCCGTCGACGATCAGGCCAAAGTCGAGCGCGCCCAGGCTCATCAGGTTGCCCGAGACGCCCAGCCTGTTCATGCCGATGGCGGTCATCAGCATGGAGAGCGGAATGACCAGGGCGGTTATCAGGGCGGCGCGGAAATTCCCCAGCAGCAGGAACAGCACCACGATCACTAGCAGAGCGCCTTCGGTCAGGTTCTTCTCGACCGTCTTGATGGTCGCGCCGACCAGCTTGGAGCGGTCATAGGTGATCTGGACCTTGATGCCCGGCGGTAGGCTCTTGGCCACCTCGGTCAGTTTTTCGGCCGAAGCCCCGGCGACAGTGCGGCTGTTTTCGCCGGTCAGCATCAGCACCGTGCCGACAACGACCTCTTCGCCGTTCTCAGAGGCCGCGCCGGTGCGCAAGCCCCCACCGACCTTGACGACGGCGACGTCACGCACGCGGACCGAGACCCCCTCACGGGCCGTCACGGTCGCATTAGCGATCTCGTCGACCGTGCGCACGCGAGCATCGGCGCGGACCAGGAAGGCCTCCCCGCCCCGCTCGACGAAGTTGGCGCCGACCGCGAGGTTGGCCGCTTCCAGCGCCTTGGCCAGATCGGCGAACGATACGCCCAGCGATGCCATGCGCGTCGGATCCGGCTGGACCAGGAATTGCTTTTCGAAGCCACCGATGGAATCGACCCCGGCCACGCCCGGAACCGAGCGCATCTGCGGCCGTACGATCCAGTCCTGCACCTCGCGCAGGTAAGCTGCCTGCGAGGTGGGATCGGCCAGGCGTTCGCCGGTCGACGTCAGATAAGAGCCATCGCTCTGCCAGCCCGGCGAACCGTCCTGGCGTTTTGCGCCCTTGCCGCCCGGATGCTCGAAGGCGACCGTCCACATCAGCACCTCGCCCAGACCCGACGAGATCGGGCCCATGGCGGGCTCGGCCCCGGCCGGCAGGCTTTGGCGCACCCCCGTCAGGCGCTCGGCCACCTGCTGGCGGGCAAAGTAGACGTCGGTCTTCTCCTTGAAGACGATGGTCACCTGCGAGAAGCCGTTGCGCGAGATCGAGCGCGTGGACTCCAGGCCAGGGATTCCGGCCATGGCCGTCTCGACCGGGAAGGTGACCAGCTTCTCCACCTCGGCCGGAGCCAGAGTCCCGGCGACGGTGTTGATCTGCACCTGCTTGTTGGTGATGTCGGGCACCGCGTCGATCGGCAGGCGAACGAGGTTGTAGACGCCCAGGGCCGCGACGAGCGCGACCAGGGCGATCACCGCCCAACGGAAGCGGACCGAGAGGTCGAGGATACGGCCGATCATCGGACGCCCTCCCCGCCTTCGGCCGCATGCGCCTTGGCCTGGTAGCGCACCTCGACCTTGCCGACGCCGGCGACGGTGAGCGTCTGGAGCACAACCTCGTAGCGCGAGGGATCGCGATGGCGCTGGCTTGCGGTCAAGCCCGACACCCGCGTGGCTGTCGTGACGATCAGCCGGCCTTCGCGGTCGAAGGCGCTGATGTCGAGATGGGCGGTGGCGGGCAAGGTGCTTCCGACCCGATCCCGACGGATCAAGCCAAAGACGCGAAGGCCCTGCTCGGCGTCGCGCGCCGACGCCGTGAGGATTTTAACGCCGCGCCCATCGATCCGCTCGATGGCGGGTTCAGGGGACGCCAGCGCCGGACCTGAGACCGAGGCCAGGAGGGCCGCGGTGAGGATGATCGTCTTAGTCCTCATGGCTGGCCTCCCCCTTGCCGAGTTCGGCCTTCAGCAGGAAGGCGCCCTTGCCGGCGATCCTCTCGCCAGCGCGCACGCCCGAGACGATCTCGACCTGCCCTCCGCCTCGACGACCGATGCGAACCGGGCGCGGCTCGAAGCCCTTCGGCGTGCGCACGAACACGACCTCGCCGCCGTTGACAGACTGCACGGCCTCGTCGGGCGCGGCGAAGCGGCCGCTTACCGCGCTAGCGCCGTGGCGAGGCGTGATACGCGCGCGCAAGGCTTGGCCAGGGGTCAGGGCTGGCGCGGGGCCATTCAGGGCTAGAACCGCCGTCGCCGATCGGCTTTCGGCGTCCAGGCCCGGCGTCACGCTGCGCACCGAGGCCGATATCGGACCACCCGCTGTCTCGACCACGGCCGGATCGCCGGGCTTGACGCGCTGGGCGTCCCCGGCGGGAAGCGCGGCTTGGATCTCGACACGCCCCGGATCCGCGACGCGGAAGAGCTCCGAGCCCGCCGTCACATAGGCGCCGAGCGTGGCGCTGGCGGCGGTAATGCGACCCGAGATCGGGCTGGTCACGGCCAGGCTGCGCCCGTCGCCGCTGACGCCCGCCGCCGCGCCGGCATTGCTGGCGCGGCGCAGTTCGGCCTCGGCGATGGCGGCCTCGGCCTGAGCGGCTTCGAGGTCCTGCCGCGCCGTGATGCGCGCTTCGAACAATTTCCGCTCGCGAGCGAGGGCCTGCCGCGCTGCCGCGGCCTTGGCGGCGGCGGCGCTGCGCTCGGCGCTGATGGCGGCGGCGTCGCGGCTCTCGATCGCAGCGATCACTTCGCCGGCGGCGACGGGATCACCGAGGCGCTTGTTGATCCGCACGATCGCGCCATCGGCGCGGGCGGCCAGCGTCGCCGCGCCATTGGGCGTGGCCACAACAGTGGCCTGGGCCGGAATAGCCGCGTCGAGGCCGCCATCGGCCAGGATCAACTCCTCTATGCCATCAGCGCGCGCCTGTTCGGCGGTCATCCCGATGTAGGGATTTTCGTCTTTATGGTCCTTCTCCGCGCCAGCGGCGACCTGCGGCTTAGCTGGCGCGGAGAATAGCGCCTTGCCGGCCAGCACGCCGACACCGGCGGCGAGCAAGCTGCTGACCGCCGCGGCCGTCAGCAGTGTCTTTCGATCAATGGGTTTCATGGAGCGATTTCCTATTGAGCGGCGGCGCGTTCGAGCGCGGCCAGCGCCTTGGCGCGCTCGAGGCGCGCGGCGATCAGATTGTCTCGGGCGGTCGTCAGGGCCGTCTGGGCGTCAAGGACGTCAAGCAGCGAGAACTTGCCCGCCTCGAAGCCACGCCGGGCCAGGTCCACGGCGGTCTGGGCCTGCGGCAGGATCTTGTCCCGTAGCGCCTCCACACGCGCATTCGCCGCGACGAGCGCGGCCTGTGCGTCACGAAGCGTCCGCACCGACCGAGCCAGGACCAATCGTTCCTTGGCCTCGGCCGCCGTGGCGTCAGCGCGCGCCGCCGCCACCGCGCCTTGGTTGCGGTTGAAGACCGGGATCGGCGCGGAGAGGCCGACGATGAGGGCGCTGTCGCCGGTCTCCTCGAACTTGCGCACGCCGGCTTGAACCGTGAGGTCCGGCCGGCCGGCGGCCCGCTCGCGATCGATCACGGTCTCGGCGGTCCGACGCTCGGCCCGCGCCAGGCGCACATCCAGCGTTTCGGTGGGGTCGACGGCAGGTCCCGCCTCCGCCTTGGCCACATCCGCATCGACGAGATCGACGGCCTCGGCCGCCTCGCCCCACAGGGTCGCAAGCGCCCGGCGAGCCGCCGCGGCCTCGGCTTCGGCGGCCGTCACATTGGCCGCCGCCTCGCGGCTCGCCGCCTCGGCCCGCATCGCGCGCAGGGGCGGTTCACGCCCCGCCTCGACCAGGGTGCTCGCGACCTTCGAAAGGTCATCGGCGCGGGCGGCCGTCTCACGCGCCAGGACGAGGCGGTCGCGACTGGCCAGGGCTTCAGCATAGCGCACCGCGACCTCCTGGCTGAGGTCAGCCTTGGCGATCGAGAGGCTAATGCGCGCAGCCTCGACCTCGGCGTTGGCGGCGGCGGCGCGTGTGCGACGCTTGCCACCCAACTCCATCCGCTGGCTCAGCGTCGCCGTGGTCTCTGCCGCGCCAAAGCGACCATAGGGACCAGAACCCGCGAAATTCTCGGACTGTAGTGCGGCCTCAGGATTGGGCATCAGGCCCGCTTGGCGGGCGCGACCTTCGGCCGCTTTCACCGACGCTTCTGCGGCGGTGACGAGCGGTGATTGCGCCTGGGCGCGCGCCAGGGCGTCGGCCAGGGTGAGAGGTTCGGCCAGGGCGCGCAAAGGCGCGACCAGGCCGACAAGGGCCGCGACCGCGCCGATGACGGCGGGCCGGGCATGTCGGGAAAACATGGAAAATCCCAGATTGCGTTTTGACGAGAAGGTTCAAGCGCCCGCGATGGCGCGGTCTCGTCAGGCTCTGGGAGGTTCGGTGGGGCCGTCGGGCTGGTTCGAGGGGGGTACACCGCTGGCCTCGGGGGCCAGGATCAGGGGGCGAACGTCATTAACCGCCAAAGCCGCGCTCACCGACGGAACGGCGGAGGCGCCATGGTGGCAGTGACCATGGGCGCAGACTTCGCCGCCCGCCTTGCCGTGCTGGGCCTTGTCGGTGTGGTCCTGGCTGAAAGCGATTTGAGCATCGGACGCTTGAGCGCTGGCGACGGGGGCGTCCTCTGAGCCACAGAGCAGAGCGTCGATGGCTGGCGCGGAGGTGAACACGAGCAGCAGGAGCGCGCAGAGCGCCCCCGAGACCGTCTTCAGCCATGTCGCTGTCCTAGCCATGGTGCGGCTATAGCCTGAGCGGCTCCAATTGAGAATGTGTTACATAGTCACGGTGTCGACGCGACTTGCCAGCGCCAATTGCCGACGTCAGCGCACGTCCGGAAACTGGACGCTCGCTGGTCGACGCGGCGTGCGAAGTCTCCCTACTGGCCTTTTCGAGGTAGAGTCGGCCAAACGTCACCGGGAGAGAGCGAGACATGGATGACTGGCAGCGTGCGAGCGCCCTCCTGGATCGCTTCGAGACCGCGGGCATCGCCCTCCCGGCGGAAGCCGATAAGCTGGTCGCAGAAGTCTTCCGCGCCTGCGGCATGCCTGTCACCAACACTGGATTCGTGGAGAGCGACAGCGGCGCCGACCTGTTCATCGAAGGCGCCATCGATGGGGTCTCGCAGCGCATCGCCGTGGAGGTCGTCTATCGCGCGAGCAAGGCAGGCCGCGCGTCCGTGGAGCAGCTGCTCAGTATGCGCGCTCATCCGATGGTGAACCGCGCAATCATTGTCTCCCGGTCCGGCTTCACTGAAGAGGCAAAGCATTTTGCCCTGACGAGAGGGGTTGGCGCGATCGACCTGATTTCGCCGGCCGACCTGCGCAACTGGCTCGCCAAGCACAGGCCTCACTTCACGCCCGACATGCCGGTAGAGCTCCTTCTCCGAACGGCGATGCGGGCGGTCGCCAGGCGGATCGCGATCGAGCCCGGCGAGCTTGAGAAGCTCGACTGGCTTGAGCTCGAGAAAGTGCTGCGCGAGGTGTTCGAGGGCATCGGCTTCGAGGCGACACGGACTAGGCCTGCGAAGGACGGCGGCTTCGATCTTGAGCTCACGACCACGACCGATGGCATGAAGGCGACCTATCTGGTCGAGGTGAAGCACTGGAGCGAGGACAAGCCCGGTCCCAAGCATCTCGACAAGCTAATCCACGTCACCGCGTCGAGAGAGGCGTCAGCGGGGCTGCTGCTCTCGACATCGGGCTTCACGAAAACGCTCTATGAGGGCCTGACGGAAGTGAAGGCGCCGGTCCGGATCGGCGACGGCTCCAAGATCGTCTCGCTCTGTAAGACCTACTATCGGATTCAGAGCGCGCTCTGGATTGAGGATCGCCATCTCCAGGATGTGCTATTCGAGGGGACAAGCGGTCCACCCGAGCCTCGTCTGAACGCCTGATGACCCTGCCACCCGAGTGCCTCATTCCATCGGTGGTGTGGCAAACTCTCACCGAATCCCATGACCGATCCGCCGCCCTTACATTTTTCGTCCGATGCCCTCGAGGCTATGGCGCGCCAGCTCGAGGCGAGCGGCCGCTACAAGATCCTGCGCCAGTTCGAGCGCAACACGCTCGCCATACGTACGCATCCGGTGAGGACCGCGGCGGCTAGGTCCGGTTAGCGGACGTCATCAAGTTCCGGGCGGGGTGGCTGGCAGACTTTAGATGCCGAAGACGCTGACTGGTTTCCACTCGTCCAACCGTTGGTCCAGCCAGGCAGCCAGCGCCCTAAAGAGCAAAGCTTTTGGCTCTGCTTCCGGGAGCGCCGCAGCTTCAGCCATCAGTCGTCTTGCCAACTCCTTCCGTGCCGGCGCCTTCAGCTCGAATACCCCATAGCGATGGTCCGAGGTCCAACTTGGCGCCGCTGCGCGTAGGGGCGGTAGCGGGCGTTCTGGCGTCGCTTCTAGCTACCGAGCTTTGCTTCAAGGATGGCGACAAGGTCTTTGAGCTCCGCAAGGGTCAGCCCAGCGTGCCTTGCATCGCGCCCCTCGTAAAATACACGCTCAGGCTCATCGAAGAGCGAGCAAAAGACCACCGTCGGTGACTGGCCGTCGGGCTCGTTGATCAACAAGACGCCCAACCCTTCCTTGGGCTGCCACATGAGATAGGTGCGCTCGAAGTGGTCGGAGTCAGCCCAGATGGGTTCGGGTAGGGGATTCACTTCACACTTCCTCACGGGAATTGGCGACGCCGCCAGGCCGGACTTCACCCAACCCGCCGGGAGCAGCCCTCCGGACCGACAGCAAGGGGTGGGGAACGGCCCTCCGCCGGCTTGCTGGCGGTCCATTGGGCTTAGCTTTAAGAGAGGATATGGATCCTCAGCTCCTCGTCATCTGTCTGTTGACCGCCGGCATCAACCTGATCGGCGCTCTCGCCTATGGGGCGCGGATTGCCGGGGTGCGCACACGGCGCATTGCCATGAGCTTCGCGTTGTTCAACATCCTCGTCCTTGTTTCGAGAATGGCGAACAGCTTCCTCGGTCCTTTCCTCGCCAAACGGGTGGAGTTGCGCCTGCATACCCCCGGCGAGGGGACGTTGTTGGCCGATTTCCGCCTGGTGCTGCTGTCGGCGTCGGCCGCTGTATTCGTCGGCATTATCCTCGTACCCACGGCTCAGCGGTTGTTCGCGCGGGCCATTGGTTATTTCCAAGCGCACCGCTCTACCACCCGCATGCTTTTGCGAAGCGTCACGCCGTTGGGGCTGAGGACCATACGGGACTCGCTTGCCGTTCCCAGCAAAGGGCACCTCGGCGCGTTTACACATGAGCGCGGGGTCGGCTGGGGTGTTCTCATCGCCAACTGCCTCGCCCAGGCCCTGCTGACGGTGGGGGTCTTCGCCTCCCTGTACGCCGGATATCTGAATCCCGAATACCGCGTAACCGCCTCGCAACTGTCTGCGGTGATCAATGGACTGGCCACGATCCTGCTGTTTGCATTCATTGACCCGCAGCTATCGGTCATGACCGACGACGTGATCGAGGGGCGCGTCGGTGAGCCGCTCTTTCGGCGGACCGTTGTCTGGATTTCGTTCAGCCGCCTCGCTGGCACGGTGCTGGCTCAGTTGTTCTTCCTGCCCGCCGCCATGGCTATTGCCTGGGTCGCCACCCACGTCTGACTCGGTCCGCTCAGGGTCGGCACACGAAGTAAGGTCCCCGCCGACATGCGGACATTCCCCGCGGAGTGTCAGGCCGCCCGCGCCGATGTGGCGCCGGCCCGCCAATTCCACGGCAGGAGCTCGTCGATCTGCTGAGCGGGATGCCCGGCGATACGCGCCAGGACGTCAGCAAGCCAAGCCTGCGGATCGACGTCATTCATCTTGGCGGTGACGATCAGGCTGTAGAGGATCGCCGCGCGCTGGCCGCCGCGATCTGAACCGCAGAACAGCCAGGACTTGCGACCCAAGGCGATGCCACGCAGCGCACGCTCGGCGGCGTTGTTGCTGAGGCAGACGCGGCCGTCGTCGAGGAAACGGACGAACGAGGGCCAGCGCCGCAGCATGTAGTGGATGGCCTTGGCCAGGTCGTGGGCGCGGGTGAGCTTGTCGCGCGTTTCGTGCAGCCAGGCCTCCAATTCGGCGACCAAGGGGCTGCTGCGGGCTTGCCGAACCTCTTTTCGCTCCGCAGGGGAAAGTCCCAAAATCTCGCGCTCGATGGCGAAGATGGCGTCGATGCGTAGGACGGCTTCCAGGGCCAGCGGATAGACCGCCTTGGACTTCAGCCCACGCGCCTTGCTGTGGGCGGCGGCCTCAACATCAGCCAGCTCGAAGAACTTGCGGCGGGCATGCGCCCAGCAGCCGGCCTCGAGCACGGGCGCGGGCTGGCGGCCAGGTGCGTAGAGCTCGCCATAGCCGCCATAGGCGTCGGCCTGCAGGACGCCCGACCATGTCGCCAGATGGCCGATGGGATGGGCGCCGCGGCGATCGCGCGAATAGTAGAAGATCGCTGCTGGCGGGGCTGGCCCCGCGAAGGGCTTGTCGTCGCGGACATAGACCCACAATCGACCGGTGTCGGTCTTGCCCTTGGCCAGGACCGGGACCGTGGTGTCGTCACCGTGTAATCGCTCGGCGGCCAGGACATGGGCTTCGATGCGCCGGAAGAGCGGCATCAGCACAGCGGCGCAGGCGCCGACCTGATCGGCCAGGGTAGAGAGGCTAAGCGGCACGCCCTCCTTGGCGTAGCGCTCGGCTTGGCGATTGAGCGGCTGATGCTGGCCGAACTTCTCAAACAGGATCATGGCCAGCAGGCTGGGGCCGGCCCAGCCGCGGGCGATGACATGGAAGGGCGCGGGCGCCTGACTGATCGTCTCGCAGTCCCGGCACGTGAACTTCTCGCGTACGTGCTGGATGACCTTCCACTGGCGCGGCACGACCTCCAGCGTCTCGGTGATGTCCTCGCCGAGTTTGGACAGGCGCGTACCGCCACAGGCGGCGCAGGCGCACGGCCCTTCGATGACGACACGCTCGCGCGGCAGGTGCTCGGGGAACGGCTTCCTGGACGGCCGCTTGCGCTCGAACGGCGCGACCTTCGTCGTCTTGGCCGCTGCGATCTCTGCCGCCAGCTCGTCCTCGCTGGCCGAGGCTTCCAGCTCCTCCAGCTGCAGCTCCAGCTGATCGAGCAGCCGATCGGTGCGCTCTGACGACGCGCCGAAGCGCTCGCGCCGTAGCTTGGCGATCTGCAGCTTGAGATGGGCGATGAGCGCCTGAGAATCCGAGACCTGGGCCTTGGCCTCAGCAGCCTCGGCTTGGACCACATCGAGACGGGCCTGAGCGACATCGAGCTTGTCGTGGGCGACGGCGAGCTCGGCCTCCGCCAGATCAGCTCTCGCCCGCATGGCCGCCAGCGCCGCCTTCAGCGCTTCGACATCATCCGGCAGGGCCTCTGGCATGGCGTCCATGGCCCGATGGAATCATAAATTCGATCGCTTGTGGCGCCCCTAAATGCAGGCCCGGCGAAGAAAGATAGGGGCCTATCCCGCGCTGGCCGGACGCCAGGTGTGCTGCGGGTTACGCCAGTCGATGCCTTCCAGCATGTAGCCCAGTTGAGCCGCCGTTAGCGCCACGGCGCCGCCCTTGGCGACGGGCCAGACGAAGCGGCCGCGATCCAGGCGCTTGGCGTAGAGCGACATGCCCAAACCGTCATGCCAGAGGATCTTCACCAGGCTGCCGCCGCGGCCGCGAAACACGAAGAGATCGCCGGCGTGCGGATCGCGCTTGAGCTGCTCCTGGACCAGCAGGGCCAAGCCCTGCATGCCCTTCCTCATGTCCGTGTGGCCCGTGGCGATCCAGATCCGCACCCCGCTGGGGATGGCGATCATCGCAGGGCTCGCAGCGTCGCTGTGACGAGATCTGCTGGCGCGTCGGCCATCACCTGGACCTGCACGCCGCCAGGCAGCTCCACGAAGATGGCTGGGCCTGCAGGAGGCGGCGGGGACGGCTGATCCGCTTCGCCGATCAGCACCGCCGGCGCAAAGCCCTGGGCTGGCGCCAACGTGGCGCGCCGCCAGCGATAGAGAAGGCTGGTATGGACCTCAGCGCGGCGGGCCGTCTCTGTGACATTGCCGCCCGGCCCGAAGGCCTGGGCTAGCAAAGCCTCCTTCTGATCCTCGCTCCAGCGCCGGCGCCGCTCTGGGCCCGTGATCAACGTCGAGTACGACATACCGCTGCTAACACCGCTCCTAACCACGCTGCTAGCAGTGCTGCTATGCCTGGATTAGCGGAAGGCGGCCCTCACCGGAGGGTTACCGCCATACCGGTCAATGTCGCGACCTATGCCTGACCCGCTGGGAGGTCGCCGGGGAGTACGCCCAGTGACAAACCAGAGTCACCGCGCAACAGCGCATCAAGCGTTTCGCGAGTGTCGCCGGCGCACAGGCCGTCCAAAGCCAACCCGCCACAGTAACTTCAAGAGGCGCGATAGACGGCACCACGCCGGACGGCGAGCGGCTGGGGCCTCAGGTATCGCAACTGGTTCAACAGCGCGGGCATAGAAGAGGCGTCCGTCAGCTCCGCGCTTGAGCACAGCCCCTTTTCCAGCAGCGCGCTTTTCTCGGTCCAGACGGATCAGCTCGGAGTAGCCGCCCACACGCTTCGCGGCCGTGCCAACCCGGATCTGATCTCTAGTCGTCGTTAAGATGGGCATGTCAGCTAGTCAGCCTTCGAGCTCAAGCATCATCAACATGCGCCGCGCCGCACCGATGGATTGGGCGCCGAGTAGGCCACCATCCGTCTGGCGAAGTCGAAAGCCTCCTCGGTGACAATCGCGCCTAACGCTTTACCGCTTACGACGATCTGCCTAGCTAACGCTACGAGGGCTTCTTCCAGCACGAGCCCCTTATCGTTGGCGCCGCCGAGCATCCTGATGAAGACTAGCTGGTACCCTGGCATCATAAATTCCACCGGATAGATGTTCCCCTTGCCAGGCTCTCGGCGAACTTCACCTTTGGGCAGATTGCGCTGTCGAGCTTTCTCGCGGATGGCGACCTCGAACGGCTTACACATCTCGTCGGCCAAAACGGTGGCTATGAGCACGTCTCGATCGTATCGCCAGAGCTTCGACAGGTGATCGAGTTGGGCCACAGTTCTGGAGCTGATTGAGAGGTTAAACGGGAAGGCGTCACTACGAAGCGGTCTCCACCGCAACTGATCGGCCCCGAGGATGTGGGCGCTGACGAGACCTGAGGTCAGACGCCGCTTCATGGTCTGCTCGATATCGGCGTCATCCATGAGAACAGACTCCTCGATCAGAGCCACCATCGTCTCGTCGTCGATCGAGAAGGTTAGCGTGACGTCTTCGTCTCGAGGCGTTGCGCCACCGGCATCGTCGCTATCGGCCATCTGGAGATGCTCGCACGAACGCCCCTGCGGAAACATAGGTTTTACATATTATAGTTGATAAACCTCGACTAGCCTCGCCGCCGATGTTCCGCGCATGGACATGCGTCGCATCGTCGGCTCGAACGTCCGCAGGCTGCGGCTGGAGAGGGAACTCACCCAGGAACAGTTCGCGGAGATATCCGGGCTGAGCCAGCAATACATAAGCGACTTAGAACGCGGCCGGCGGAACCCGACCATCGTGACGCTCTATGAGATCGCAACCGCGCTCGAAGTCGCGCCTGCTGCGCTGCTCCAACCCCATAATTGAGCGATAAAGCAGCCGCCGATGATCATCGGCCTGGAAGAAGTGCGGCACCGTCACATCTAAATATGCCGCTCTGAAGAAAATTTCGCTCAAATAATTAGGCCCTTAGCAGCGCGCTCAGCATAATCATATCGCCGACATAATAGACGAACTCGCCGGCGCCGGGGATCAGGCACACGCCCTTCAGCCGCTCCTCCAGACCTGGAGGAGCGCCGGGCGTGCGCGGCCGGCGGAAGACCTCGAACGACAACTGCGGCGGGCGATTGCCAAACGGCTCCAGCGGCAGATCCTCGAACACGACATAGGCCACGCCGCGATAGGCCGGCGCCTCGCCTTC
>Ga0247725_1000609_pt1 | contig 23668 bp, 15 predicted proteins | sample OKSTACKMCFT3sol_FD_183021 | JGI IMG/M metagenome (GOLD analysis project Ga0247725, IMG submission 183021) | Subsurface sediment microbial communities from gas well in Oklahoma, United States - OK STACK MC-FT3-sol | ecosystem: Environmental > Terrestrial > Deep subsurface > Rock core/Sediment...
CGAAGGCGTCCGTGGACATCGGTCCCGCCATGGCGGCGGAGGTCGTCCCGACGGCGGCCGAGGTAGCGTCTTGGGCGGCGTTGACAGCCGGGTTGCTCGTGCCCGGGTCGTTCGGATTGGGCGTGGCGTCCTTTTGCTGGCAAGCCGCCAAGGAAAGGGCCGCCACGGATGCGGCGGCCGCTAAAGTCATTCGAGCCATGTTCGTCTCCCAGAAGTGGTCGAAGCTCAACGACAGGGAGACCAAAGTGTTCGGCCGCTAAGCAAAAGACATGGCGTCAGGGCTTGAGCACCACCTTGACGCAACCGTCCTTCTTGTCGCGGAAAGTCTTGTAGAGCTCGGGTCCCTTGGAGAGCGGCGCGGTGTGGGTCACCACGAAGGTCGGGTCGATCTCGCCTTCGCCGATGCGACGCAGCAAGTCATCGGACCAGCGCTTCACGTGAGTCTGGCCAGTGCGGATCGTCAGCCCCTTGTTCATCACCGCGCCCATCGGGATCATGTTGGACATGCCCCCATAGACGCCGGGAATTGAGACGACGCCCGCCGCCTTACAGGCCATGATCGCCTCGCGCAGGGCCACGGGCCGTTCGGTCTCCAGCTTCATCGCCGCCTGGGCCCTGTCGATGAGGCCCAGCACCGGCGTCGGCCCATGGGCTTCCAGGCCGACGGCGTCAATGCAGCGCTCGGGACCGTGCCCGTCCGTCATCTCCTTCAGGGCGTGCAGGACGTTGACCTGACTGCGGTCCAGGATTTCCGCGCCCAGTCCCTCCGCCATTGCGAGCCGCTCGGGAACGTCGTCGATCGCGATCACCCGCTTGGCGCCCATGATCAGGGCTGACTGGATGGTGAAGAGGCCCACCGGACCGCAGCCCCAAACCGCGACAGTGTCGGTCGGGCGAATGTCGGCGAAGGCCGCGGCCTGCCAGCCGGTCGGCAGGATGTCGCTGAGAAACAGGTACTTCTCGTCCTCGCCCGACTCCGGGACCTTGATGACCGTGGTCGCCGCGTAGGGCACGCGCATGTACTGGGCCTGGCCGCCAGCGTAGCCACCCGTAATGTGGGAGTAGCCGAACAGCCCCGCCGTCGTATCGCCGAAGAAGGCCTTGGCCAGGTCCGCGTTACGGTTGGTCGTCTGGCAAACGGAGTAGTTGCCCTGGCGGCACTGTTCGCACTCGCCGCAGATCATCTGGAACGGCACGACCACGCGGTCGCCGACCTTCAACCCCTTGGCCTTCGCTTCCAGGCCGACTTCGACGACCTCGCCCATGGGCTCGTGTCCCATGACGTCGCCCGCGCACATGGTCGGCACGAAGCCGTTCATCAGGTGCAGATCGGACCCGCAGATGCAGGTCGAGGTGACGCGGATGATCGCGTCCTTCGGATCCTCGATGATCGGATCCGGCACCTCCTCGCAGCGGAGGTCCTTCTTGCCTTGCCAGCAGATCGCCTTCATCGCCGCCTCCTATGCGCAGTCGCGCTTGACGTTGGTCATTCGCACCGCGGCCACGACATCGAGGGCGGTGATCGCCAGCACCACGCCCATCGCCAGGCGCGCGTTGCCGCGTTTTGGATTGTCTCGGCGCGCCAGCCGGCGAAGCACCAGGATGTCGAAGACATCGCCCGCCACCCGCGCCCACAGGGCGCTGGACTTGGTCGGGTCCGAAGCCAGCACCATGCCGGTGGCGAGCTCGCGCGCGCCGAACAGAGCGCGCGTCGTGGAGGCCGACGCGCGTATGCCCAGGAAGCGGTTGACGCTATGGGGCGCAAGAAGCCCCCAGACCCCAAGGCCTAGGGCGTTCTGGCCAAGCACCATCGAGATTTGAGGCGTGACGGCCGGCGCGGCGCGCACACGGTCAGTCGAAAGGGTCATCTGCTTGCCGCCCGGGAGGCGGAAGGTCCTGGTGGGAGCAACGGACGGCGGGCCGCCGCCTCGCGCGCCGGGGCTCCACGACCGAGGCTCCTGCGCCAATGACGCTTCGCCCCCCGTGCGCGAGCGGCGTCGGGGCGATGATGTCGGGGGGGCGTCTAGCGACATGCGGTCCTCCACATTGAAAGGTGATCCAGAAGGATCGCGCGCGGCGGCGAGGCTGTTCCTGCGGCCAGCAATTGATGATCGCGAGGTCAAACGCGGCGCGGCGGTTTCGGGCGCGTGTCCTGCAGGCGCACCTCACGCTCGTCGCCTGGCGAGGCGGGAACGGGTTGGCGTGGGGTGGCGACCTTGTGAACGCCGCCTAGACGGTCGGCGGTTTTGGGATCCTTGCCCTGGGGCATGGCGCTCTCCTTCACTGGGCGACGCCTGCCAACGAGCGGTCGAGCCCGGAAGTTCCAGTTTCAGTGAATCGTGAAACGGCGCTGGACCGGATGGGTGTGAGGACCAGCATCCAGCTCGCCGGCCGCGCTGTCCGATCGACATATGGCGTGTTCGCGCTTTAGAAGGACGGACCACCACCGCCGCCTTTAGCGGTCTGAACGAGCATCGCCTTAAGCGGCTGCCGGACGGGTCGAATGTGAGATCCGCCGTCCATCGCCGCCGGCCGCTTCAGATACGCCCCTGCCCACGACATCGAAGCCAGCCCCTAAGCCCAGAAAAGAAAAACGCCCGGGTCTTGCCGAGACAAGACCCGGGCGGCGCCGCCCAGGGGGGAGGTGAAAAGCGGCCGCGGAAGGCCTAGAAGCTGTAGCGCAGACCGACGTGGTAGAAGCGGCCCAGCAGGTCGTAGAGCGCCGGGTTCGCGTCGAGACCGGTGTTGGTCTGCGGCGACGGGGTCGGATCGCGGTTCAGCAGGTTGTCGACCTTGCCGTAGAGCTGCAGGCCGTTGCCGAACTTGTACGACGCGCTGACATCGACATAGGTCGCGCCGCTCATGTGGTTGTAGTCGATGGTCGGCCGGCTGCCGGTCGAGACCGGGCAGCTGCCCGGCTTGCATTCGACGTATTCGGTGGTCGTGCCGCCGAACCGGCCATCGCTGAACCAACGCTCCTGCACGCTGATGGCGAAGCGGTCGTTATCCCAGGACTGGACGGCCAGGACCTTCCAATCTGGCGTGGCGCCGGAGTTCTGGCCAGCCGAGTCGACGGCGACCGCTCCAGGGATGCCCGGATTGGTGACGAACTTGTGGACGTTGGTGGCCAGGCCGCGGACCGTGAAGCGGCCTGGAACACTGGGCAGCTCAAAACGGTAGCTGCTCTCGATATCGAAGCCGCTCGTCTTGATCGACGCCAGGTTGAACGTCTGCGAGTTCACGAAGGCCGACGGCGGGTTGAGGTTGAAGGCCCCGCAGAACTGGGTGAGGCCCGCATAGCAGAAGTTGACGATCTGCTGAGCGCCCAGGCTGGAGATGCCGCCGTTGAGGACGATGTTGTACCAGTCGACTGAGATGCTGAAGCCCGGCAACCATTGCGGGTTCGAGAGCACCGCGCCAAGGGTGACGTTCTTGGCGATTTCCGGCTTCAGGTCCGGGTTGCCCACGACATTCTGCAGCACGGTCAGCGAGCCGCTGGACGGCTGACCGGCCGGAGGCTTGCCGTTCGAGGGAATGGTGAAGTTCGGCAGCGTGGTCGTCACCGGCGCGGCGAACAGTTCCGACAGGTTCGGCGCGCGGACGTCACGCGAGGTGACGGCCCGCAGGCGGACGCCGTCGACCGGCGTGTCCCAGGTGACGCCGACCTTCCAGGTGTAGATGGTGCCGGAGGTGCTGTAGTCGGTCCAGCGGCCGGCCATGTTGAGGTTGGCCTTGCCCGCCGCGTCGGAGTTGACCAACGGCATGTTCACTTCGGCATAGGCTTCCTTCACCGAGTACTTGCCGGCGCCGGAGTGGTAGTTGCCCGCGAACCAGTTGGAGCCCGCCGCGTTCAGGATCGGATCGGCGGGGTAGTCGGCGGTGTTCGGAGAATCCGTATTGCCGTCGCCGTAGGGGTCGCCTTTGACGTGGTACTGTTCCTTGCGCCACTCGCCGCCGATGGCCAACGAGATCGGTCCCGCCCAGCCGTTGATCGGCTCGCCGCTGAAGTTGATGCTGGCGACGTCCTGCTTCTGGACGGAGTGCTGGTACGGGCCGTTCTTGGGCGTGATGTAAGCCAGGGCCGCGTCGCTCGGGCGCTGGCCGCCGAAGATGTTGATCGGCACGCAGCCATTGGCGCGCGCGATCGGATCGGCGCAGACGATCTGGCCGTTCACGAGCGTGGCCTGGACCGCCGCCCGATAGCGCGGCGTCAGCAGGATGTCGCGAACATGGATATTCGTCGTGTTCTCGCCGTGCTGGTAGTAGGCGTCATAGCGCCATTCCGTGCCCAAGGCGTTGAACTTGCCGTCGGCGCCGATCACGCCGCGATACTGGGTCCGGGTCGGGTGCACCGAGATGTTGCGCGGCAGCAGCGCGTTGCTGGTGCCAAAGGTGAAGGTCGTGATGCCGTTCGCGGCGCAGGCCGCGACGATCGACGCCGGCAGATACGGATTCGAGCACGACATCGTCAGACCGGTCGTGGCCGCGCCCGGATTAGGCTGGTTGCTGCTCTCCACGCGGGCGGCGTTGAAGGTGGCGTAAATCTCGTTGTTGGCGTCGAGATCGAAGCCCACACGGCTGTAGCTGTTCAGCCGCTTGATCCGCGACTGCAGCGAAGTGCCGATGCCGACGTTGCCCGACAAGTCGCCGCCGATGCAGAAGCCGCCGTTCGTGTAGCAGCCGCTGACGGCGCCGTTGGCCGCCTTGGACGGCACGCCGCCGCCGCCGTACTGGAACTGGAACGGATTGCCGGCGGCGTCGAACGCCGTGCCTTGCAGCGGACCCGCGCTGATCAGGCCGTACTTGGCGTACTGATAAGCCTGGGCGTGCTCGCGATAGAGATATTGTGGCGAGCCGTCATTGGTGACGCCGCGATTGACCAGGGTGGCGGTCGTGTACCAGTCGCGGCTGCCCGGCGCGTCTTCTCCGAAGCCGCCCGCCGGGACGCCCTCTTCCCAGTCGTATTCGCCGCTGACCTGCACGTGCAGGCGGTCATCCATGAAGTTCTTGCCCGCCGCGACCTGGGCCAACCACTGGTGGTTGTCGCCATAGGTCGTGACGCCGCCCATCACGTTGGCCTTGAAGCCCTCGAACTTCTTGTTGGTGATGAAGTTGACGACGCCGCCGACGGCGTCCGAGCCGTAGGAGGCCGAGGCGCCGCCGGTGACGACGTCTACCCGCTCGACGAGGAGCTGGGGGAACAGGCTGATGTCGGGAACGCCGGTGACGTTGGCCGGCACGACGCGCTGGCCGTCCAGCAGCGTCAGGGTGCGGATGGTGCCAAGCCCCCGCAGCGAGAACGACGAAAGGCCCTGCTGGCCGCTCGACGTGCTGAAGGTGCCGGTGGTGGCGCCGCTAGAGCCCTGCAGCGACGGCAGCTGGGTGATGGCGGTGAAGATGTTCGGCTGGGCGGCGCGCTCCAGCTCCGCGGCGCCCAGCACCTGGGTCGGCGTCGGCGCGGTGAAGCCCGTCGAGCGGATACGAGATCCGGTGACCACGATCTCGGTGACAACCGAGTCGTCGGCGGTCGTGGCCGGCGGCGTCTGCGCCGCCTGTGCGTGGGCGGCGCCGCCCACCATGATCGTCGCGAACGCGCTCGTCGCGAGCAAGGCGCTCAAAAAGGACGATCCCCCTCGCGTGCTACCGACAGCACTCATCCTACATCCCTCCCAGTTTTCTTTTGGCCATTGTCGACGGCCTGGGAGGACTGTGTCAGAGCGGTGGGGGACGAACTATTAGACCATGGTCGTAGGCGACCGGAGAGCGAGCTGGACCGTCGCTTCTAGTCCGCCCGCACGGCGTAAAGGCCATGGTGCGAAAGCACGTACAGGGTCCGTTTGTCGGCCCCGCCGAACAGCAGCTGAAGGGGCCGTTCCGGCACGTCGATCCGGCCCAGCTCGCGACCGTCCGGCGCATAGACGAACACCTGACCGTTGGCGACATAGACGCGCCCCTCGGCGTCCGTCGCGACGCTCTCGCCGCCGCGGTCGGCGAAGACCTTGAGGTCGGTGATCGCGCCGCGCGCGTCGACCCGGCCGCTATAGGTCTTGTTCTCCGAACTGTTGGCGACGAAGACCCGCTGACCGGGCTTGGCCGTGGTGAAGCCGTATGTGTCCAGCGCGTTCGAGAACCTCAGGCCGCGATGGTCCGGCGGCCCTTGCTGGAACACGCGATAGGCCGGCAGCGCCAAGCTGCCGTCCGGAGAGACATATTCCAAGACCGGCGGCGCGGCCGTCTCCCGCGCGAACAGCTCGGCCAGGGTCGTAAACTGATAGGTGTCCGGATCGATCTGATCCTTGAACTCGCCATTGACCCACCAGTTGATGGGCAAGACCTTGGCGGCGTTCGGCCGTCCGCCCGCCGGCGTCGCCGGAATGACCGTCACCTCGGTGTCGGGGCTGCCGGGCTTGAAGCTGTAGACCGAGCCGTTACGGCCGTCCGACGACAGCACCAACAGGTTTCCAGAGCCGTCGACCGCGAGGTTGATGGGATCTAGCGTATTGTCCCGAACGATCGAAAGCTTGCGCTCCGACGACCAGCTGTAGATGCGCTGGTTGCGCCGGTCGGTGAAGTACAGGACGCCCGTCGCATCGACCGCGCCGCCGCCCGCCGAGAAGAAGCCGTCCGCGAGGCGCTCGACCCGGGCATTGGCCGGGAACACCGACGGCGCCGACTCCTTCGCGTCCTTGCCGATGTCCAGCACCGCGAACTGCCGCTCGCGCACCTGCAGGCCGCTCGTCACGTCCTCGATCGCGTTCTCGTACGGATACTTGGTCAGGCGCAAGAAGGTCGCGCAGCCGCCTTCGTCGCAAGTGGAAAAGCCGCTCTCGCCGTTCACCGCCACATTGCGGAAGCGAATGTCCTGCGAGTTGTAGATCTTCACGGCCGAGGAGACCGGACGGCGCGTCCGCGTGACGCGATAGCCGTGATAGTTGGCCAGCAGGATGTCGCGGGAGTCGCGGATCTCCAGCGACACCGTGTCCTCGCCCTCGCCCGCCTCCTCCTCGGTCTGGGGCGCCAGGAACTCCCAGTTGGCGACGCGGTTCAGGCTGATCTCGGACCGCACGTGGTGCTCGACCGACGCTTGATAGACGTGGCCAGGCGTCGTCGTGTCCGACACATAGATGCCCGAATAGGCGTAGGTGTTCGGGCTCCAGACATTGGCGAAGGTCCCGCCCCCGCCGTTGGTCACCCAAAGGCTCGGATACTGGCCGCCCCAGCGCTTGGCCGTGTCAGGATCGGCCGAGGCGTTGGCGTTGTAGGGATTGAAGCGCGAGCCGTCGTACAGGTTCGTGCCGTGACCGCCCTGGAACTTGACGTCGTTGACCATCGAGCGCTCGCCCGCGGTCCACAGCAGCGCCGTGGCGCGGGGGTTCTGGCCCTCGGTGTAGAGGCCAAGGCCAAAGACGATGTTGTCGCCGCCCTTGCCGGACTCGACCAGCGCCTTGGGCGCGCCGACGCCCTGGAAGGCCGGCGTGCCGTGGGGCAGGACGATCTGCGTCAGGCTGGGATGCAGACCGATCAGAACGGTGTCGGGCCGCAGCTTCAGCGTGTCGGTGACGCGGTAGAAGCCGGTCGGGAAATAGACGACGCGATGGGTGTCGATCGCCTTCTGGATCGCGGCCGTGTCGTCGGTGGCGTTATCGCCCTTGGCGCCCAGGTCGCGGACGCTGTTCCACTCGGACATCGGCGGCAGGTCGCGGATCGCGGGCGTCTGCGGCGCCGGATAGCCCTTTAGCGCCTCGGCGTCGAAGGTGGTCTTGTACTCGCCCATCTGGCCGAGCGCGGGCACGGTCAAACCATAGTTGAAGGCGCCAACCCGGTAGGCGCTCCCCTTCCCGGCCACGGTCTTGCCGCTGTCGCGGAAGCGGGCGAACACGGGCGTGCCCTTGGCGACGGCGTTCTCGAAGCCGACCTGGGTGTAGACGTTGCCTTCATTGGAGATGACGACGCCGGCCTTAGAGACGTTCTCGAAGCGGACGTTCTTGCCCCACAGCCAATCGCCATAGCCGCGGTCGATCTCGATCCCGACCGGCGTATCGCGCATGGTCACGTTGACGAGGGTGAGGCCCGCCTCGTGCTCGCGGATCGCCGCTTCGCGCTGACCTTCGAAGGTGGAGTCGAGCAGCACGAAACCCCAAGCCGGCGACGGCTTCTCGGTCAGGATGCCGTAGCGGCCGCCCTTGAAGTGCAGGTCCTCGGCCTCGTTGCCGATCTGGTACAGCGCCGCCAAGCCCGAGCCGATATCGAAGCGCATGTGGCTCAGGAAGGCGTGCTGGGCCGCGTGGAACCGGATCGCCGTCGCGGCCGGATTGCCCTTGCCGATCTCGAAATCGACATTGCTCATCGCCGTGTAGAAGGTGCCCGAATTGGCGTCCGGCACGTCCTTGTTGAACGGCACGCTGCCTGGCGGCGGGAACGGGACCCTTCGCGCCGGGTCCGGCTTCGCGCCCGCGACGATCACCATGTTGGCGACGCCCTTCTGGAAGCCAGGGGTCGCGTCGCCCAGCACGATCACCGGCCGGGTGGCTCCAACGCCGAACACTCGAACACCGGGCCATAGGAACAGCGTCTTGGTGATGCGATAACGGCCCGACGGCAGGAAGACGACACCACCGCCGGGCTTGGCGGCGGCGTCGATGGCCTGTTGCAGCGCCGCGCTATCGTCAGCGCGGCCGTCGCCGCGCCCCTTCGCGATGATCGCCGCCGGATCGGCTGGCGTCGTGACGAAAGCCGAGCGGCTCTCAGCCAAAGCAACGGAGCCGACAGAGGTGGAGGCCAGAAGCGCGGCCAGCGCGATGGTCATGGTCTTCATGGGCGCCCTCCCCCGGGCTTTTCTCAGGGCGTTACGGCGTAGAGCGAATGGTGGGTCAGAATGAACAGGGTCCGACCGCCCTCGCCGCCAAAGATCAGCTGCAGCGGACGCTCCGGCACGTCGATCCGACCGACCTGTTTGCCATCCGGCGCATACTGGAAGATCTGGCCGTTGGCGACGAACACGCGACCCTGCCTGTCCACGGCGACGCTTTCGCCACCGCGATCAGCGAACACCTTAAGGTCGGTGAGCGTCCCGCCGGGGCCAACTTGGCCGCTGTAGGTCTTGTTCTCGGAGCCGTTGGTGACGAACACCCGCTGTCCGGCCGCGCCGCTGATCAGACCATTGGCCTGGAGGGTGTCGGCCCAGCGCCACCCCACGTGATCCGGCGGCCCCTGCTGCCAGACGCGGAAGGCCGGAAGCACGACGCTGCCGTCGGGCGAGACGTATTCCTGCGCCTTGGGCGTTCCGACATCGCGGGCGAACATCTCCGCCAGGGTGGTGAAGTGGTCGGTCGCCGGGTCGTACTGGTCGCGGAACTCGCCGTTCACCCACCAATTCACCGGCAGCAAGGTCTTGGCGCCCGCGCGTGGCGCGACGGCCGTCGGCGAGATCATCGTCATCTGGTCTTTCGGCCCCTCGGGATCGATCGAATAGACCGAGGCCTGCGGACCATACGAGGACACGACCAGCAGCTTGCCCGAGCCATCGACCGCCAGGTTCGTCGGGTCCAGCGAGTGGTCGCGCACCACCTCCAGGCCGCGCCCCTCCGTCCAGCGGTAGATGCGCTGGAAACGCTTGTCGATGAAGTAGAGCGTCCCATCCGCGCCCGTCGTGGCGCCCGAGATAGACCAGAAGCCGGTTTCCAGCTTGCGCACCCGCGGATCGGCCGCCGGCGGCGCGCCGGGGGAGACCGGACCGGTGACGTCCAGCACGGCGAATTCGCGTTCGCGAACCTCTAGCTTGCGGGTCTTGTCCTGGATCGCGTTCTCGAACGGATACTTGCTGGCCCGCAGATAGGTGCCGCAGCCGATGTTGTCGCACAGGGCGATGCCGCTCTCGGCGTTGATGTGGACATTGCGGAAGCGGATGTCGGTGGAGTTGAACAGCTTCACCGCCGTTTCGGCCGGATGGTACGACCGCGTCACCCGATAGCCGTGATAATTGGCGAACAGGATGTTGCGCGAGTTGCGCACCTCCAGCGACACCGCGTCTGGGCCGTCGCCGACCTCCTGCTCGGTCTGGGGCGCGAGGAACTCCCAGTTCTCGACATTGTCGAGCACGAACTCGTTGCGGACGTGGTGCTCGACCGAGACCTCGTAGATATAGCCGGGGGTCTTGGTGTCGCTGATGTAGAAGCCGGCCGAGGCGAAGGTGTTGGGGCTCCACACGTCGGCGAAGGTCCCGCCGCCGCCGTCGGTTACCCAGATGCTGGGATACTGCGCGTCCCAGCGGCCGTCGGCGACCGGATCGCCGCTGCGGGCCTGAGCCGCGCCCAGCGACTTGCCGTCCGCCGTCGGCGTGCCACCGCCGCCCATGATCTTCACGTCGTTGACCATGGAGTTCGCGCCCGAGCGCCACAGCAGGGCCGAGGCGCGCAGGTTCACCCGGCCTGTGAAGAGGCCGATGCCGGAGAGGATGTTGTCGCCGCCGCGCGGCGTTTCGAGAATCGGCCTGACAGCGCCAACTCCCGCATGCTTGGGATTGTTGTCAGGGATGACCAGCTGGGTGATGGCCGGGTGCAGGCCGATCAGCACCGTGTCGGGCCGCAGCTTCAGAGTGTCGGACACCATGTAGAAGCCGACCGGCAGATAGAGCACGCGGTGGGTGTCGATCGCCTTCTGCAGCGCGGCGGTGTCGTCCGTCGAGCCGTCGCCCTTGACCCCGAGGGTCTTGACGTTGGTCCATTCACCCATCGGCGGCAGGGCCCGCAGCGCCGGCCTCGCGGCCGTCTTGGCGGCGAGTGGCTTGATGTCGGCGACCGTCTTGTACTCGCCCGTCTGGCCAAGGGCCGGCAAGGTCAGCCCATAGGTGAACGAAGCCACCCGATAGTCTTTCCCCTTGCCCGCCACGGTCTTGCCGCTGTCGCGGAAGCGGGCGAACACCGGGGTGTTGGTGGCGGTCGCGTTGTCGAAGCCGACCTGGGTGAAGACGCTGTTCTCGGCGGAGATGACGACCCCAGCCTTGGAGACGTTCTCGAAGCGCACGTTCTTGCCCCACAGGCTGTCGCTGTAGCCGCGATCGATCTCGATCCCGACCGGCGTGTTCTTGATGCCGACATTGACCAGGGTCAGGTCGACCTCGTGCTCGCGGATCGCCGCGTCGCGCTGGCCGTCGAAGGTGGAGTCGACCAGGGTGAACTGCCAGGCCGGCGAGGTCTTCTCGGTGACGATGCCGTAGCGCCCGCCGTGGAAGTGCACGTCTTCCATGATGTTGCCGGCCTGGTAGACGCCGGCGAAGGCGGAGCCCAGGCGGAAATCCATGTGTCGCAGGAAGGCGTGTTGCGCCATGCGGAAACGGACGGCCGCCGCCGCGGGATTGCCCTCCCCGATCTCGATGTCGATGTTGCTCATCGACGAATAGAAGGTGCCTGAATTGGCGTCGCGCACCTTGGCGGTCGTGGGGCGCACGGTCGGGACCGGCACGGGAATGTCGCCGACCTGATACTGGTCGCCGCCCGTGAAGGCGATCATCGTCGCGACGCCCGTCTGGAAACCCGGCGTATTCGCGCCGAGCACGAACACCGGACGGGTCGCCCCGACGCCGAACACCCGCACGCCCGGCGGGACCAGCAAGGTGCGGCTCAGGCGATAGCGGCCAGACGGCAAGAAGACGAGGCCATGGCCGGTCTTGTCGCGGGCGGCGTCGATGGCCTTCTGAACAGCGTCGGTGTCGTCCGCGCGACCGTCGCCAACGGCCTTGACCACCACCGCGTGCGGATCGTCGGGGATGGAGGTCAGGATGGAGCGGGTTTCCGCTAAGGCTGGAGTCGAAACCGCCAGGATGGCCGCGAAGACAACCGCTCTCATGTCACTCTCCCAGTCACTATCCTCAGCGATATGAGATCGCCGGGGCGTACGCATCCGAGACCATGGTCGTAGTTACGCCCGAACAGGCGCTCGGTAGAAAACAGGTTCCGATCGAGCGCTTGCCAAGCCTGTCCAGGCGCTCGGCCAGCCACGGGGAGCTCGTTTGCAGACGCCATCCAGCAGCCGCGCGCGCCCTGACGAGGGGCTTGCCATCGTGACCATGGGCGTCAGCGGCTGCGGGAAGTCGACGCTGGGCGCGCTTCTGGCGCGTCGCCTCGGCTGCGCCTTTCTCGAGGGCGACGCCTTCCACGACGAGACGGCGGTCGCGAAAATGCGGGCGGGGCGCCCCTTGACGGACGAGGACCGCTGGCCGTGGCTAGATCGGCTGGGCCTGGCGATCAAGGAGGCGCTGGCGTCCGAAGGCCAGGCCGTCGCCGCCTGCTCGGCCTTGAGGCTCAAGTATAGGGAACGTCTTCGCGCCGCGATCGGCGCGCCAGTTCGCTTTGTGCTGCTCGAGGCCAGCCGCGAAGAGTTGCTGAAACGCATGACTGAACGGCCCGACCACTACATGCCTGTCAGCTTGCTCGACAGCCAATTGGCCACGCTGGAGCGTCCCGCCGCCGAAGAGCAGGTCTTCGCCCTTGACGCCCTCATCTCCCCTGATCAGCTCTGCGACAGCGTGGAGAGTTGGCTCTCGGACCAGCCGTTGCCCGCCGACGCTCTCGCCTCAGGGCATTAGCCGCTTTCGCCCACGCGACAGGTGCCATCGCATCGCCAGCGCCGCCCCGTCGCCGTCTTGGGCGCGGATAGCCTCCACGATCATCTCGTGCTCGCGCATCATCTCGTCGATGGCCTCGGGGGGGCGCGAGCGTGAGATATCGACCCCGGCCCGCATGATCTTGTCGACATCGGGCTGAAGCGCCTCGAACGTCACCAGGAAAGCCGGGTTGGCCGTGGCCAGCACGATCCGGCGGTGCAGCTCCATGTCCTCGTCATGCGCGGGGGCGTTCGACAACAGCGCGGCGCGCAGGCTGGACAACGCCTCCTCGATCCCGGCCATCTCCTCGCTCGATCGGCGGGCGGCCGCCAGGCGGGCGGCCTCGGCCTCCAACACGAACCGCACCTCGTAGCTGCCCAAGGTCGATGGCAACTCCGACAGCGGCATATAGGCGCCGAGCTTGTCGGAAGGCCGGTTCTTCACGAACGATCCAGCGCCGCGACGGGCCTCGGTGATGCTGTCAGCGGCCAACCGGACCAGCGCCTCGCGGACGATCGTACGCGACATGCCGAAGATCTCGGCCAGCCGCGCCTCGGACGGCAGCCGGTCGCCGGGGGTCAATCCCTCGACCTTGATCATCTCGACGATGCCCAGATAGGCCTGATCGGCTAGCCGCCCCTGGCTCATCCGCCCCTCCCCTTTTGGCGTCGCTTACCGAGAAACCTGTCCAACAGATTCACGCCGATGGCAACGCCTGTGGAAATTGTTTGCGTTAACATTGACCATTCCGTTTGAATCTGTCCAACTAATATAACTACGTTCGTAGGCACGAACCGCCCGCTGGCGAAGACCGGCGCACAGACCAAGGCGGAGGCCGCTCATCGCAAGATGCGCGGTGTGGGACAGGAAAAGCAGGGGTGAACATGACCGGGAAAAAGCAGGACAACGCCGAAACCACCACGCGGGTCGGCCTTTGCGACCTGACGCCGACGCAGCTGAAGGTTCTCGAAGGCGTCAACTCCGGGCTGCTGAACAAGCAGATCGCCTTCGACCTCGGCATCGCCGAGGCGACGGTGAAGGCGCACATGACCGCGGTGATGCGGAAGCTCAACGTTCACAATCGGACCCAAGCCGCGATCGCGGCGCGCGCGATGAGCCTGGAGCCGCGGGCGGCGCAATAGAGGCCACGACGGTCGCGGCTCGCCCTGTGCGAACCGCGACCGCGAGGCTTTTCATCTCGAAACGGAAAGCCGTTCGGGCGCTTTAGCTCTCGTCCGTCCCAGGCTCGGCCATCTTGCGGTGCTGACCAGCCAGCACCGATTGAGGGGTGACCGCGGCCGCCGCGGCCTGCATCTTGTTCTTCAAGCCGTGCACGATGTCGCCCTCCCCGCGCATCATCGCCTCGAATCCCGTCTTGGCGACGTCCGCTGGATCATCCTTCTTGCCCTGACCGATCTTGGTGTCGAGCATGTCCGCGCGTTCGAAGAATTCGGTGTCGGTCGCGCCCGGCATCAAGCAGGTGACCGTGACGCCGCTGTCCTTCAGCTCATCCCGCAAGGCGAACGAGAAGCTGTCGATGAAGGCCTTGGTTCCGTTGTAGACTGCCTGGAACGATCCGGGCATCAGGCCGGCGATCGAACCTGTCAGCAGGATCCGCCCCCGCTCCTGGTCTCGCATGCGGCGTCCCAGCTGATGCAGCAGATAGATCGTGCCGGTGACGTTGGTGTCGATCACGTGCCGGATCGCCGCGAAATCCTGATCGAGAAACGCATGACCCAGGCCATGGCCTGCGTTGGCAAGCAAGGCGTCCACGCGACGTCCGCCGACTTTCGCCAGCAGCTGATCGACGCCATCGGTCGTCGCGAGATCGCCTTGAACTGTTTCGACGGAGGCCCCGAGGCCCCGAAGCATCTGCTCCGTTTCAGCAAGAGGCCGATCAGCAGCGATGATCAGGTCAAAACCGTTCTGCGCGCAAAGCTTGGCCAATTCGTAGCCAATACCGCTCGAAGCGCCGGTCACGACCGCCAGCGGACGTAGGTCAACCATATCCCCGCTCCCTTTCGCTCATGGCGCGACGACACCGTGTCGGCTTGGCGATGGAGGTGCGCGGCCATCGTCGAAACGATGGATGGGCGTCGCTGTTTCCAGGCGTATCAAATGTGCCGAGCGCTATTCGGCCAGGCGATACCCGACGCCCGGCTCGGTCAGGATCAGCTTTGGCTTGCCGGGATCATCTTCCAGCTTCTGCCGCAACTGCCCGACGAACACTCGCAGATACTGGGTGTCGTCGGCGTGGGCCGCGCCCCAGACGCTGACCAGAAGCTCCTTGTGCGTCAGCACCTTGCCCTGGGACATGGCCAGGCGGCTCAGCAGGTCGAATTCCTTGGGCGACAGTTTCACCGGCTGGGCCGTCTTGGTCACGAGACGCCGGTCGAGATCGATCACCACGTCCCCGAGCGAAAGCGGCTCCGTCGGTCGCTTGACTGTGGTCGACTGCCTTAGCGCCACGCGCAGTCGCGCCAGCAACTCGCCGACGCCGAAGGGTTTCTCGACATAGTCATTGGCGCCGCGGTCCAGCGCCTCGATCTTCTCGACCTCTCGGTCGCGGGCGGACAGGATCAGGATCGGCCCCTCGTAGAACGCCCGCGCCTTCTCCAGCACCTCCTTGCCGTCCATGTCGGGTAGGCCAAGGTCGAGCACGACGGCGTCCGGCGACCACAGGGCGATGCCGCGCAGCCCCTCCTGGCCGCTATCCGCCCGCAGCGCCTCGTAGCCGGCCGCGTCGAGCGCGGGCCCCAGGAACCGGTGGATCTGCGGCTCGTCGTCGATGACGAGGATACGGTGGCGAAGCGCGCTCATGCCGACGTCATAGCAGATGGTGCGGCGTGTCGACGCCCTTCGGCAGACTGATCAAAATCCGCGTCCCTTTACCGTCGTGAATGGGGCTGGCGGCGGCGATGCGTCCGCCCAGCGCATCGATGAAGCCCTTGGCGATCGACAGTCCCAGGCCCGCGCCCTGGCTGCGATCGCTGGGCTCTTCCATGCGGCGGAACTTGTCGAAAACCCGCTCCAGCTCCGAGGGCGGGATGCCTTTCCCCTCGTCCTCGATGCTGATCACCACGTTCGACCGGTCCTCATAGGCCGCCATCTCTATGCGAGCCTCGACCGGGCTGTAGGCGATGGCGTTCTCCAGCACATTGACCACCACCTGTTCCAGGAGGCTGGCGTCGGCCTGGACCAGGGACAGCTCGCGCGGATAGTCGCGGGTCAGCGCGCGTCCGCCCAGGCGGCGGGAGACGCGATCGGCGGCGGCGTTGAGGACGTCGCGCACGTCGATCCAGTCGGTCCTGAGCCGCAAGGCGCCGCCTTCGATGCGGGTCATGTCCAACAGGTTGGCGACATAGCGGTTCAGTCGCTCAGCCTCCTCGCGGATGCTGACGACGAGGTCCTCGCGCACTGGCTTGGTCAGCTTGTCGCCGTAGTCGATCAGCGTGGTCGAGGCGCCCAGCACGGTCGAGAGCGGCGTGCGCAGGTCGTGGCTGACCGAGTTCATCAAGGCCGAGCGGAAACGGTCGGCGCGGCGCAGGGTCTCGGCCTCGACCGCCTCGGACGCCAGTTGCGAACGCTCCAGCGCCACCGCCCCCTGCTCCAGCAGCGCCAGCACCAGACGCTCGTGGTCGGAGCCCGGCGGCGCGGCGCCGGCCTCGACGCCGGCCACGCCGTTGCGGGCCCGCACGCCCTCCATCGGCCAGAAGGTCCAGCGCGCCTGCGGCAGGGTCCCCGTCCCGAAGCCGGCGGGTTCTCCCTTCTCCCAGGCCCAGCGCGCGGCGGCCATCTGGGCGGCGTCCAGAGGCTCGAGACTGGGTGAACCGAAGGCGGGCGCGATCTCCTCGCCCTCCGGCAGCAGAACCATCGATCGTCCACCTGCGGCGGCTGAGACCTGCTCCGCCAGGGCGCGGGCTACCGCGTCTCGTCCTGTCGCGGCCGACAGGGTGCGGCTAGCGGCGAGCAGGGTCGTCACGGCCGCCGCGCGGCGCTGGGAGCCCAGGGCCTGATCTCTCACGCGTCCGGCGAGGCCGCCCGACGCCAGGGCCACCGCCCAGAATACAATCAGGGTGATGAAGTCCGTCGGAGAGCCGACCACCAGGCTGTAGCGGGGCTCTAGGAAAAGATAATTATAGACGATGAATGCCACGGTCGCCGCCGCCAAGGCCGGACGCAGACCATGAAGAACCCCAGCCGCCAGCACCGCGGCCAGGAAGATCATCCCCAGGTCGACGCGATCGAAGGTGACGTCCAGCCCCCAGGCGGCCAGGGTCGCTGCGAGGATGAACAGCGCGCCAACCGCATAGCCCTGCCAGCGTCCCAGTCCGAGAGGCTTGGGCGTTCGGGGCTCGCGCTCATGCGCGGCCTCGGTGACGACGTGAACCGCCACGCCCCGCGCCTCACGCAGCAAGGCGGTGGCCAGGGAGCGTCCGAGCAACTGGCGCCAGCGGCTCTCGACGGACTTGCCGATCACGATCTGGGTGACGTTGTGACGGCGCGCGTAGGCCATCACCGTGTCGACGATGTCGCCGCCGCTCAGCGCCACGGTCGCGCCGCCCAGTTGCTCGGCTAGACGGTAGGCTTCGCGCAGCCGCGCGGTGTCCCCGTCCTTGGCCAACGGCCGGTCGGTCCGCTCGACGTGGGCGACGATCCACGGCGCGTCCATCATCATGTCCGACAGACGCCGTCCTGCTCGCACCAGGGTGGCGGCCATCGCATCGCCGCTGACCAGCACCAGGATCCGCTCGCCCGCCGCCCAGGGCCCCTCGACGCCCTTCTCGCGCATGGTGGCGACGAGCTGGTCGTCTACAGTCTGGGCCGCACGGCGCAGGGCCAGCTCGCGCAGGGCCGTGAGGTTCTCGACCTTGAAGAAGTTGTCGGCCGCCAGCCGCGCGGTTTCGGGGACATAGACCTTGCCGGCCGCCATGCGCTCGCGCAGCTCGCCGGGCGTGATGTCGACGAGCTCAATGTCGTCGGCGCGCGACAAGGCGCTGTCAGGCACGGTCTCGCGCTGGCGCACGCCCGTAATCCGCTGGACGACGTCGACGAGGCTCTCCAGGTGCTGGACGTTCAGGGTCGTCCAGACGTCGACGCCGGCGGCCAGCAATTCCTCGACGTCCTGCCAGCGCTTAGGATGGCGCGAGCCGATGGCGTTGGAGTGGGCGTACTCGTCGACCAGCAGGATCTTGGGCTTGCGCGCCAAGGCCGCGTCGATGTCGAACTCCATCTGAACGCGGCCGCGATGCTCGATCGGCTTGCGGGGCAGGACCTCCATGCCACGCAGCAGGCTTTCGGTCTCGCGACGGCCGTGCGTCTCGACGACGCCGATCAGGACATCCGCGCCCTCGGCCTTGCGGCGGCGGGCGGCGCGCAGCATCTCGTAGGTCTTGCCCACGCCCGGCGCCATGCCCAGAAACACCTTGAGGCGTCCCCGGCGCGCCTTGTTGGCGGCGGCCAGGAGCGCCTCGGGGTCGGGCCGTTTCGGTTCGTCCGCCGGCACTAGCCGCCTTTCTGACTGGTGTTTGGCGGAAAGCGAGCGTCGAGCGCCCGGTTGAGCGCGAGGACATTGACCCGCGGCTGGCCGATGAAGCCCAGCAGGGGCTGCTGGAGCTGACCGTCGATCAGCGCCATGACCTCGTTTTCCGGGACGCCTCGCGCCTTGGCGATGCGCAGCGCCTGGAAGCGGGCGTTGGCCGGCGAGATGTCCGGATCCAGGCCCGAGGCGGAGGTGGTGACGGCGTCGGCGGGGATGACCGCGCCGGGGTTCTCGGCCCGCAAAGCGGCCGCGTCGACCTTTTCCCGCCCGATCAGCTTGTCGTTGAGCGGACCCATGTTGGAGCCGCTGGAGGCCGTGGCGTCATAGCCGTTCCCCGCCGACGAAGGACGGCCGTGGAAGTATTCCGGCTTGGCGAAGGCCTGGCCGATCAGGGCCGAGCCAACCACCCGGCCGCCGGCGTCACGGACGAGACTGCCGTTGGCCTGGGTCGGAAACACCACCTGGGCGACGCCGGTGACGGCCAGCGGATAGGCCAGGCCCAGCAGAGCGGTGAACAAGCCCATCGAAACTAGAGCGGGGCGAAGATGAGAAAGCATGACGGATGAGTCTCCGATGGCTCGTGTTTACGCCAGACCCAGGGCCGAGACCACGAGGTCGATCAGCTTGATGCCGACGAACGGCGCGATCAGGCCGCCCAGCCCATAGAGGGTCAGGTTGCGCGACAGCAGCTTGCCGGCGCCGACGGCGCGATACTTCACGCCCTTCAGGGCCAGCGGGATCAGGGCGACGATCACCAGGGCGTTGAAGATCACCGCCGACAGGATGGCGCTCTGCGGGCTGTGCAGCTTCATGACGTTCAGCGCGCCCAGCGCCGGCAGCGAGACCACGAACATCGCCGGGATGATGGCGAAGTACTTGGCGACGTCATTGGCGATCGAGAAGGTCGTCAGGGCGCCGCGGGTGATCAGCATCTGCTTGCCGACCTCGACGATCTCGATGACCTTGGTGGGATCGCTGTCGAGATCGACCATGTTGCCGGCCTCGCGGGCGGCCTGGGCGCCGGTCTGCATGGCGACGCCGACGTCGGCCTGGGCGAGCGCGGGCGCATCGTTGGCGCCGTCGCCGCACATGGCCACCAGGCGGCCCTTGCCCTGCTCTTCCCGGATCAGCCGCAGCTTGTCCTCCGGCGTGGCCTCGGCCAGGAAGTCGTCGACGCCGGCTTCCGAGGCGATCGCGGCGGCCGTCACCGGATTGTCGCCGGTGATCATCACCGTGCGCAGGCCCATGCGGCGCAGGTCGGCGAAGCGCTCCTTCACCCCGGGCTTCACGACATCCTTGAGGTGGATGACCCCGACGACCACGCCGTCCTCGCTGACCGCCAGCGGCGTGCCGCCCGAGCGGGCGATCCGGTCGACGGCGGCCGTCAATTCGGCCGGGATGCTCTTGGGCTCCAGCGCCAGCGACCGGTAGACGGCGTCCACGGCCCCCTTGCGCCAGGAGTGACCGCCGTGGTCCAGGCCCGACTGGCGGGTCTGGGCGGTGAACGGGATCGAGGTCGCGCCTTCTGGCGGCTCGACGGTCAGGCCGCCGTTGCGGGCCAGCTCGACGATCGAACGGCCTTCGGGCGTTTCGTCGGCCAGAGAAGCCATCAGCGCCGCCTTCATCGCCGCGTCAGGACGCATGCCCGGCGCCGGGATGACCTCGGTGGCCATGCGGTTGCCGAAGGTGATGGTGCCGGTCTTGTCCAGCAGCAGGGTGTCGACGTCGCCCGCCGCCTCGACAGCACGCCCGGAGGTCGCCAGGACGTTGACCTTCAGCAGGCGATCCATGCCGGCGATGCCGACCGCGGACAGGAGTCCCCCAATGGTCGTCGGAATAAGCGTGATGAACAGCGCGCCCAAGACCAGCGGGTCCAGAGCCACGCCCGAGAACTTGCCCAGCCCCAGCAGGGTCACCACCGCGATCAGGAAGATCAGCGTCAGGCCCGCCAGCAGCACGGCCAGGGCGATCTCGTTCGGCGTTTTGCGGCGGTCCGCGCCCTCGACCATGGCGATCATGCGGTCGAGGAACGTCGAGCCGGCCTCGGCCGTAACCCGCACCTTGATCCAGTCCGAGACCACGGTGGTGCCGCCGGTGACGGCCGACCGGTCGCCGCCGCTTTCGCGGATGACCGGCGCGCTCTCGCCGGTGATGGCCGCCTCGTTGACGCTGGCCATGCCCTCGATGATCTCGCCATCGGTCGGAATGACGTCGCCGGCCTCGACCAGGATCACCTCGCCGACGCCCAGCTTGTGCGCGGGGGTCGGGATCCAGGTCCCGGTCTTGGGGTCGACGAGCAGCTTGGCCTTGGTGGTCACGCGGGTGGCGCGCAGGCTGTCGGCGGCCGCCTTGCCGCGGCCTTCGGCGACGCTTTCGGCGAGGTTGGCGAACAGCACCGTGGCCCACAGCCAGACGGCGATCTGGATGGCGAAGCCCGCCGCCTGATGGGTGGCCACCGCCGCCACCGCCGAGACGGTCGAGAGCAGGGCCACCAGCCAGGTAGCGAAGATCACAGGATTGCCGGTCAGCTTGCGCGGATCGAGCTTGAGGAACGCCTCCTTGGCCGCGCGGGCCAGGACGGCGCCGGAGAGACCGCCGGCCAGGGCGCGTCGCCCTTCGCCGGCGTGGATGTCGATCGAAGTCATGGGATCACCACTCAGCGGAGGGCCGCGACCGCGCCGAGCGCCTGGAAGTGCTCGACGATCGGTCCCAGAGCCATCGCGGGGAAGAATTGCAGGCCGCCCAGGATCAGGATCACCCCGATCAGGACGCCGACGAAGAGGCCGCCATCGGTCGGCAGGGTGCCGGCGGTGGGGGCGAGCTTGGGCTTGGCGACGAGGCTGCCGGCGATCGCCAGCACGGCGACGATCGGCAGGAAGCGGCCCAGGGCCATGGCGATCCCCAGCGTCACGTTCCACCAGGGCGCGTTGGCGGTCAGACCGGCGAAGGCCGAGCCGTTGTTGGCCGTGCCCGAGACGTAAGCGTAGAGGATCTCCGACAGGCCGTGCGGACCGCTGTGCATGAGGCCCTTCAGCGCCTCGGGCAGGACGGCGGCGAGGCCCGAGAAGCCCAGCATCGATAGCGGAATGATCACCACCGCCAGGATCGAGAACTGGATCTCGCGGGCCTCGACCTTCTTGCCGAGATACTCGGGCGTGCGGCCGACCATCAGCCCGGCGACGAACACCGACAGCAGGGCCATGACGACCATGATGGCGACGCCCGAGCCGATGCCGCCTGGCAGGATCTCGCCCAGCTGCATCAGGAACAGCGCGATGCCGCCGCCCAGGGGCATCAGGCTGGAGTGCATGCCGTTGACCGAGCCGTTCGAGGCCCCGGTGGTCATGGCGACCCAGGCGGCCGTGGCGGGCGCGCCGAAACGGACCTCCTTGCCCTCCATATTGACCGAGGCGTCGACCTTGGCCGCGACCTGGGCCGGCGGGCTTTGGGTTTCGGTCGCATAGACGCCGGCCGCGCCAGCGAACAGCAGCACGAAGGCCGCGATGACGAGCGCGCGGACGTCCTTCTTGGCCAGCACCATCCGACCGAAGGCGAAGAAGGCCGCCCAGCCCAGGGTGTTGATCGAGACGGCGGTGATCAGGTTGGTCAGCGGCGTCGGGTTCTCGAACGGGTGCGCCGAGTTGGTGTTGAAGATCCCCCCGCCGTTGACGCCCAGCATCTTGATCGCCTCCTGCGAGGCGACGGCGTAGAGCGAGATCTTCTGGTCGGCGCCCTCCAGCGTATGGGCGGTAACGCCGGCGGCCAGGGTCTGAGGCAGGCCCAGGGCGACGAGAACCACCGCGACCACGAAGGCCAATGGCAGCAGCAGGTAGAGCGTCGTGCGGATCAGGTCGGCCCAGAAGTTGCCGACGCCCTCGCCGCGATTGGCGACGAACGCGCGCGCCAGAGCGGCCGCGACGGTGGCGCCAGTGGCGGCCGAGACGAAGTTCTGCACCGTCAGAACCAGCATCTGGCTGAGCGTCGACATCGTGCTTTCGCCCGCGTAGCTCTGCCAGTTGGTGTTGGTGACGAAGCTGAAGGCGGTATTGAACGCCAGGTGCCCCGAAAGGCCGGGAAAACCCTGCGGATTGAGCGGCAGCACGCCCTGGAGGCGCAGCACCGCGTAGACGAAGACAAAGCCGACCAGATTGAAGGCCAGCAAGGCCAGGGCGTAGGCGCGCCAGCTCTGGCTCCTGGTCGGGTCAACACCGCAGGCCTTGTAGAAGAGGCCCTCGACGGGCCGCATCACCGGATCGAGAAATGTCCGCTCGCCGTTCCAGACGCGCGAAAGAAAGACGCCCAGCGGCCAGCCGATGGCGACCGCCAGGCTCAGGGTCAGGGCGATCTCCGCCCATCCTTGCCATGTCATGGAAAAGGTCCGTCAGAACTTGTCGGGCCGCAGCATCGCCGCGACCATGTAGCCGGCGATCGCAATCGCGCCGGCGCCCCACAGGATGTTCACGAGCATCGTCAGACGCGCCTCAGCGCGGCGACGAAAGCGCCGAACAGGGCGAACAGGCCCAAGGCCAGCGCCCCATAAAGAAGATCAGCCATGACGGCCTCCTTTGGTGTCGGAGGCCAGGGACCACGAAGACGCGTAAAGGCGCGATGCGGAAGACCGAGCCGCGCATAAGGATCGCATAAAGGCGATCTGCTCGACCGAGGGTAGACTGCCCCCAGGCCGAGCGCTTCGGCGTGAGCGCCATTTAGAAATCCCAGCCACGCTTTGAAGCTTCTGGGTTTGCGCCTCCCGAAAAAACCCATCAGATGAATAGGATTTCGGGACTCAGACGAGGCGTTAGCCCGCGAGGCCTTCGGGGGCGTGATGACCAGTAGCAAAACCAACAGTCCAAAAGCGCGGCTGCTCGTCGGCGCCAGCGTCCTGGCTTGCGCCGTTATGAGCGGCGTCGCTGAAGCCCGGGAGATCGTTCCCGCCGCCGCGGCGGAGGCGGAGCCTGGCCAAGCGGTGGATAAGATCATCATCACGGCGCGCCGGCGCGAGGAGAAATTGCAGGATGTGCCGATCACCGTGTCGGCCGTCTCTGGCGAGGCGCTCAAGACCGAACGTCTCGACCGAGTGGCCGACTACGCCGCCAAGATCGCCAATTTTGCGGCCTTGCAACAGAACGCGCGGGTCTCGACACTGACCGTCCGAGGCCTGGGCGGCAACGCCAACAGCGACGGCTCGGAAGCGGGCGTAGGCCTGATCGTCGACGGCGTCTTCTTTACCCACCCGGGGTTTTCGTGGCTGGACTTCGTCGACCTCGACCACATCGAGCTGGCCCGCGGTCCGCAAGGCACCCTGCTGGGCAAGAACACGACCTTGGGCGCGCTGATCGTGACGACCAAGGCCCCGTCCTATCGGCCGGACGCCACGGTCAGCGCGACGGTTTCAAGCCGCGACCACTATCAGGTTCGCGCGAACATCTCGGGCCCGATCGTCGGCGACAAGATCACTGGACGCCTGACGCTCTATGGCGACACCGGCGGCGGTTGGATCACCAACAGGATCGACGGCAAGGACT
>Ga0247725_1000610_pt1 | contig 23650 bp, 35 predicted proteins | sample OKSTACKMCFT3sol_FD_183021 | JGI IMG/M metagenome (GOLD analysis project Ga0247725, IMG submission 183021) | Subsurface sediment microbial communities from gas well in Oklahoma, United States - OK STACK MC-FT3-sol | ecosystem: Environmental > Terrestrial > Deep subsurface > Rock core/Sediment...
TGAGCACGTGCTTGGCGAACTGGTCCAGCGCGTCCAGGTAGACGTTGGCGAAGAACTGGCTGGACAGGTTGCCGATCGGCAGGCCACGCCCGGCCGGGGCGTTGGCCAGCCGCTTGTGCCGCGGCACCTGCGCCTGCTCGGCAGCAGTGGCCCGGTACTGGACACCAGCGTGTAGCGGCGAACGGCGCAGCAGTGCATGGGTGGCCTGTTGGACGACCAGCGGTACGGCACGGCGCCGCAGGCGAGTGCGCAGCATCCGCCACAGGGTAGCCCGGTGGATGCTGTTGAAGAAATTGGCCACGTCGAGCTGCAGATACCAGCCACCACCCTGGCCGCTGTGCACCTGGCGCACGAACTGCTGGGCCCTGCGTACGGCCGCATGGCTGCCGCGGCCCTTGCGGTTGGCGTAGCTGTCGTGGATGAACGTCGGCTCCCACAGCGCTTCCAGCTGCGGCACCAGCCAGTGGTGCACGACGCGGTCGGCGAAGTCCGGCGCATGGATCTCGCGAGCCTTCGGGCGGGTTGCCACGAAGCACGTCGAGGGCCGTGGCTCCCAGCGGCCGGCCAGCAGCTCGCGCTGCAGCTGCAGCAGGCCGTCGGCCCAGCGATGGTCGAATCGCAGCTGGTTGAAGCTCGGAACCTTCTGGCGGCGCGCACGCCGCCATGCCTGGTACAACTCCTGCAGGCCTACCTCTCCCTGAAACTCACCGGCACGACGCACGGCCAACGCGAACCCGTTGTTGTTGCGGTGGTTGTTGTTGACGTTGCCGTTGTTGAAATTGACGTTCCACGCGGACGCCGAGGACCAGGCGGCCGCCTCCCCATACACTTGCGACCAGGCCGCGCAGCCCGGATGCGGATAGCGCGGGTTCGTCATGAGTTGGCCCCCGCAAGGGCGGTACGGGTACTCAGTTTCTTGCCGCGCTGCGCGACGCCATCGGCTTGCGCATTCTGGGCATGGGAGACTTCGCGCAGGCGGCGGCGCCAGCCGCCGGCCTGCATGCCCAGCTCTTCGGCCAGGCGGATAAGCATTTCAAACTGGCGGAAGCTGGCGAAGGCGCCAACCCTTTTGCCGATCTGCAGGAGCTGCTTGAGAGCATCGATATCCCGCACCAGCACCGCCACCCACCGCGCCTGCTCGGCGCGCTCACGCCAGGCATTGTTGGCGTTGATGAACACCAACTGGGAACGCGCGCGCAGGTCGCTGCCGATCTGGTAGCGATGGTAGCGAGCGAACCGGCGCACGGCGTTCTCGATCTCGACCGCCATGTGTTCGGCGGTCTTGATGATGGGTGGGGGCTGGAATCGGGAGGTCATCGGGAAAGCCTCAGCAGAAGATCAAATCACTGACCGGCACGACGCACGGCCAACGCGAACCCGTCGAGGCTGCGGTGGAGGTAGCCGACGCCGCCGCCGTAGAAATTGACGTACCACGCGGACGCCGAGGACCAGGCGGCCGGGGTCTTCGACCAGTACCAGTCGTTCTGGATGTCCTTGAAGAAGTCCGTGTTGATGGCCGGCGAGTAGCGGCTGCTGTCGATCAGCAGCTGATATTCCTCGATGGTCGGCAGATCCCAGTCGGTGTGGCCGAGCAGGTCCAGGGCCTTGGCGGCGGCCTCGCACTCGGCGTGCGGAACGTCGCTGTCCACGATGTTGGTGGCGGTGAAGGTCAGGCCGTAGTCGGGCAGCAGCACGGCGACGTGGTCGGTGGCAGTGTCCGCCAGCTCGGAACCGTCGGCGGCGATCTTCTTGAACGTGATGGGGCTCATGGTTGCTCCAGGGAAAGGGTCAAAAGGGCCAATTACTGACCGGCACGACGCACGGCCAACGCGAACCCGTCGTAGTCGCGGTGGCCGTCGTCGACGCTGCCGTAGCTGAAATTGACGCCCCACGCGGACGCCGAGGACCAGGCGCAAGGCGTGCTGGTCCAGTGCCAGCGGGGCAGCACGCCGGGGAACAGAGAGGGATCGATGGCCGGCTCATGGCGGGTGTCATCGACCAGAGCGGCCAGTTCGGAGCGAGTTGGCATACCCCAGTCGTCGTAGCCCAGCAGGCGCAGCTCGCTGCAAGCCTTCTCGCAGTCGGCTTGGCTCATCGGGTCACCATCGCTGTCGCCGATGGACTTGACCGCCCACATGAGGCCGGTGGCGTGGTCGATCACCGCGACGTGGTCGGTGCGCGGGTCGCTGCCGGCAGCGCTGGTGCCATCGGCGAACAGCTTCGTGTGGCCGACGGCGTACCGGTGGATGGACTGATCGTCATCGAGCTCGATCAGATGACCGGGGCGGAGGGTTTCGCTGGAGATGAAGATCTCCGCTTCGCCCTTGGTGCGGATGGTGATGGCGTTCATTGGGTTTTCCTTGATGGATGTCGCGTTGAAGTGCGGCTATCAGGCCGTGTGGTGCTTGGTGTGATGCGCCGACTTGGGGGTGGATAGTTCGCGCTTGTTGAGCGCTTCGATTGCCAGGGGCCGCACGAACCACGCCGCAAGGCCGTCCTCGGTCTCGCCCAGCCACGCGAGGCGCCAGTCCTCGCCAGGTGCCTCTGGCTTCCAGTCGTGCAACTCCTGTGCGGCGCTGTAGACGCCAGATCCGATGCCCTCTTCGGAAAACTCGCCTTCGACGACGACCAAGTCGAAGCCCTGTGCGAGGAACAGCGGCCGCAGCGATACCTCGCGACCGTCAGCCCACATGGGCACGTCCGGGTGGCACAGAATCTCGCCGTCGGCATTGCGCGCTGGGAGGCGACTCGGGTGATACAGGCCGCGCCACGGGTCGGCTGGATCGATCACGGTGCGGGTCTGATTCCTGACCAGCTCCAGCAGCTCGGTCGCCTGCGCCAGCCGGGCACGGGTGGTATCGCAGAGCGGTGTGTCGCCGTCCTGCAGGCTGCTACGCAGCGTCGAGACATGCGCGGCTACGGCGGCTTCGAACACGCGCAGATCCTGCAAACGCGGGAGGCGGTGATGCAGGTCACGCAGCGCGGTCTGGGCCTGGGCGAGAGTGATGGCCTTCGCCTGGTTCGGCAACCACACAGCTTCGACGGCGATCGCGCTGATCGTGTCGAATGCGTCGCGCAGGACGGGACAGTTCGTAGGGAGTTTCGTGAGGTTCGCGGTCATTGGCGGGCCTGATCGAATTGGGTGAAGGTGTTGACGAAGGCGCCGGCGAGCGGTGCATTGCAGACGGCATGCGCTTCGTCGGCAGGGCGACAGGGAAACGGCGGCGTGCGGCGGTACCGGCAGTTGGGGTCGTTGGCGTACTTGCCGTCCTTGAGTCGAATTACCTGGTACTCGGGGAACGCCTCATCAGGCAGCACCTGACGTGCCTCCTGCATCAGCGCGACGAATCGCGCCTGCCACTCGACCGGCATCGACTGCAGGGTGCGTCGCGGCACCACGTGGTAGGCCGCGCGACTGAGGCCGAAGGCGTGCCATGCCGGGCCATCGGAGTAGGTGCTGCCGGGCCTGCCCGGTTCAGAGACGGTCGCTGCGTGCGATTCGTTTCTCATGGTTGCCTCAGTCGATTTCATGGACTGCCACGCGCTCTGCATAGCTGCCGTGGCTGGCCGCGTGACGGCTCATCAGCGGACGAAGCGGGGTGTGGCCCAGCACCTCGATGTGCCCGCCCGCTGCGAGGGAGGCGTCCAGGTCGTCGGCCAACTGCTGCCGGTCCAGTTCCCGGTGACGGATCGTGGTCGCGGCGTCACTGACGCCGGTGAGCAGGCCAACCGCGCAGGTCGGCTGCGCCCGGGCAGGTGCCGCGCGCAGCGGCGCGATCGCATGTTGCGTGTGGCTGGATAGGCGCCAGATCCCGCGCACGCCGGAGCGATGGCAGATAGCCTGGCCGCTGCGTGCCAACCCCTTCAGCGTGTAGCCGATAGCCTGGTGGGTGCTGTTGATGCGGCCAGCGGTCTTGATCTGTTCGACCGTTGCGCCTTGCGGGAACATGGACAGGACCTTGCGCACTTCGGCGGCTCGGCCGATCTGTTGCGGGCGGGCGCTCATGCTCGGGCCTCCGCGAGCAGTTCGCGCATTGCCCAGCCGTGGTGCAGGACGCGCGATGAGTGGTGAGCAACGGCATCCGGATTGTTGGTCAGGACGAGCGTGTCCTCCAGGGGATAGGCGGTGTGGCCGTCCCAGTCGTCCAGTACCTCACGCAGGCCAAAGTGCGCGCGCAGTTCCTGTGCGTTGAATGTCTTACCGCAGCGTTGCGGCCCGTAGATGACAACAGAACGGTTCATGCGGCGATTCCTCGCGTGCGGCGCGTAGCGCGGTTGTTGGGGGAGATCGAACGAACGCGCACGCCTTGGCGGTCGAGCCAGCGGTGCGCGGCCTGTGCGGCAAGTCGGTTGAGAGAAAACGAGACGCCACCGAGGGTGAGCGAGTGGTGCGATACCCCCACGCTCCGGCTGGCGCTGGCGGCGACCTTCAGGAGCGACTCGCGTGGAGCGGCGGTGTAGAGGCCGGCCCATAGCCAGCCTTGGCACACCATCAGCACGAGCGACTCGCCCTGGTGGCCGGTGGCGAACTGCTGCTCGACGGGCAGCGTTGGCTGCGCGCTCATGCCGTGAGCGCCAGGTCACGGGCCTTGGCGATCTCGGCCTCGGCGGCGGCGATGCCGATGGCGGTCAAGGTCGCCTTGCGCGGCAGCTGGGGGTCGTCGTACCTGATCAGCACGCGCTCATCCAGCCAGTTCATGACGCGGCGCGTGAAGACCTTCTCCGGTCGGTTCGTGGGCGCGAATCCGCCGCGGGTGCGGTGCAGTGCGTGGTCCGAAGCGGCATGCGCTGCCAGCAGCGCGGCGCGTTCTTTCGGCTTGAGTGCGGCGGCCATAGCGTGTCTCCTGGTCAGGCTGCGATGGAGGTGGAAGGGGCGGCTGAGGCGAGTTCGGCCAGCACTTCGCCGCGGTGGCGGGCGAGGTGGGAGATCGGAATGCGGTAGTGGGCCAAGGTGCTGTCGGTCCAGCGCAGCTCGGCCAACGCGGCACGGTCGCAGGGAACCGGCCGGGTCGCGATGCCGCAGCGGTGGCACTCGATGTGGACCAGGTCGGGGCAAGCCGTCCCCAGGCGATGGCCGGTGGGGGCGCCGCTGGTGGTGACGATCTGCGGGCGATGGCCGTGGCCGCAGGAGGGAACCGATGCAGGCAGCGGGCGGGAGGTCTGGCGCATGGTCAGCCCCTCACCGAACTGCTGGTTGCCCAGCGGGCCTTGGCCGCATTGCGGTCGGCGTGGGCGCCGTGGATCTCGGCGATGCGCAGCGGCACGACAACGGCAGCCAGAAGTGCAACTGCCAGCCAGGCGATGCGGAGGCGGCGGCTCATTGCGTCGCTCCGTCGGTGCTGGACTGAGAAGATGCGAGGAGCAGGCGGTTCAGCAGGTTGAGCCACTTGTTGAGGCCCTCGGCTTCCTTCTCGGGCACCCAGAAAATGGTGCTCTCCGCTTTAAGCAGTAGATGGCCGCGGTTGTCCCTCCGAATGCCCATCAGGCGGTCCGGTAGAAGGGTGAGCTGGGTCAATGTGGCGCCATCAATGCCGCGCGCTTTCTGTCGGGCGGTCGCATTGCGGCGGAGGGCCAGCGAGAACTGACGCTCGCCCTGGTCATATGTGATCGTCAGGGTGCAAGAGCCGGCCATCTGCACGAGGTGCACCTGTTCCCGTTCGCCCACAAATGCGCAGCGCGTCATGCCCGCACCTCAGCAGACATGTCGCGCGAGCAGGCTTCCAGTCGGAGGCTGGCAACGCCCATGCGCCGGGAGCGGCGCAGCTGGTTGCGGCTGTGTTCGCCCTTGCTGCGAACCCACAGGGTTCGGGCGGTGCTGTGATCGCGTGCTGCCACTGCCCGCAGGGCCTTCACGGCCAACAACGGCAGCAGGCAGGGGCTTGGATCGGCGTAGCGATGAGACATGGCGCGCTCCTGTTCGAAGGAGGGCGCCGGCGGGTCAGGGGCCGAGGGGGCGGCTGCTACCGGCCAGGGGAGAGGCCAGTAGGATGGCGACCCGCCGGTCGCCCGCCAGCTGCACAGCTGGCAGGGCGGACTCTACAAACAAACTTGCGTGCTCGTCAACAAGAAAACTTGCGTCATTGCGGTTGGAGTGGACTTGTGCCGGCCAGGAGGCTGTCCTCGCCGCAGCTGAATGCGCCCTCGAATGCTAACCTTCAGGCCTTCTATGGAGGGAGGGGAGCTGTATGGAAGTCTTCTTCAGCACACTGGGCGCTCTGGGCGTCTGGCTGGTTGCCTTAGCCGTGCTGGCATTGGTGGTTATGGGGTTGCTCATGCCTTTTGCCGTGTTCGGCATCAAGCCGCTACTGCGGGTGCTTATCGAGGAGCAACGCAGGAACAATCGGCTGCTGGCTAGGCAGGGGTTGAGGGACCAAGGAATTGAGGCAGGGGACGTGGCAGGCGTGGCCACGTCCAAAGATGACCGTGAGCCGCAGACGCTACAGGACTTCATCCGGGAACGTGGCGGGCATAGTCCGTGACTGTCCTCGTCAAGGGTTCGGCAGCACTTCAGCCATGTTCTTGATGAGTCCAGTCTGCTCAAGCGGGAAGCCTTCCATGATGGCTTCCCTTGCTTCTTCCATCTCGCAGAGCAACGCACGAAGCTCTTGCGCTGAAAGGTCGGTTAGGCGTTGCCTCAGGACCAGGTGCTGGTCGACTAGCCAGCTCAGCTGGAAGGCTTCACATAGCAGGCGAATCCTGCGGATGTACGCGAAGGCGATCGCGTCATTTGACGCTGTCGCGTGGCACTGTCGTGGGCACCTTGCGTCGGGCGGCCGTGCCTGCTGCCGAACTTTGCTAGCGAGTGCCTGCGCGAGAGCTTCCAGTGCTGCCGCTTCCTTCATGATCAACCCCCTTTGAAATCTGGCGCTTCCGCAGGTGTGCGGTGAAGTCGACCACGTTGTCTGGCGTAACTGCCTTCTCCTGACGGGCGGTCAGGTAGTTGTGAGCCAAGATGACAATCGAGGCGTCGTTCGCGTCTTCTGGATCGAATGAAGACCCGAGCGCAAGGCAGGCTAGGCGGACAAGTTGGTACGACGCGGCAAGCGTAGGGGCGTCGAGTTGCACTGGTTGAGATTGTGCAGAACGGGGTGCTGAGAGGGCACAGAGCGGCTCGCCCTTGTCCCAAGTCAGGAACTGCTCAACAGACATGCCGAACGCGCGTGCCAGCTCCGGGATGTACCGGGGGCGGCGGGTCGGGGTGTCCAGCAACTGCTGGATGTGCTGGTACTTCACGTTGGGTGCGCCCGCCGCGCGGACACGGGCTGCAAGAGCCTCCACGCCAAGTCCGTGGGCCTCCATAAGGCCCCGTGTGATTTCACCTATCAACATGCAAGCAATCTTGCACTGTTGATTCGCAAGAAAGATTGCGCTAATTTACCGCAAGAATTCTTGTGAACGGGCATTCCATGACCCCTCTGCAACGGGCTATCGCGATCTGTGGCACCCAAAGTGAGCTGGCGCGTCGGGTTACCGGCAAGCCCGCCACGGGCTATGTCTATCACTGGCGCAAGAACGGTGTGACTGAGGAGGTAGCGATTGCCATTGAGCGGGCCGTTGCGTCGGCGATGGCCGAGAACCAGGACGCTGCGCGGCGCGCCGATACCCTCGGGGGAAGAGTGACCGCCGATGAACTGATCCCGGGTGTCCGCTGGGAGCGTGATGCTGACGGCGCGATCGTGGGCTACTTCAAGAGAGTCGTCGGATCGGCGGGGGTTGTTAATGCCAGCCCGTGATCCTGCACTAACCGTCGCCATAGCCCGCTTCGGTTGGGTTCGCGGGCACCAGCACTACCGCCTGCGCCTCATTCGGCAGCAGCTCCGCAAGGGCGGGGTGGTTTTGATGCTTCTGGCGATGATTCTCCTTCTGGTGGTCGGAGTGCAAGGGCGCCCACAAGACCGCAACAACACCGCCTGTCCCGGTGCGAACGTCAAAGGATCGAATGGCCTGAAAGCGCATGCGCCGAGGGAAGCTGATGATCTCTGGCATAGCCGGAATTTTGAGGGCTGCACCGGCCGGCATGGAACGATGAAATGCTCGGCATTTCAGGGGGAGGGCGCATGACTTGCCTTCGCTCTGATCTGCATTGGCGGGACGCCCTAAACAATGCAGTTTCCTGCGCACCAGGTGGTGTGCAAGACGCTGCTGCACACGTGAGCAGGCGTCGCGGAAAGTCCATTACTACAGAGACGCTGCGGAAAAAGCTGCGCGGAATCGAGGGCGAGTCTGTCTCCATGGAGATGGCCGAGATCCTCACCGAGTACCTACAGCGATTCGTGGGTACGCAGGCGATGGCAACCGACTGGGTGTGCTCATTGGCTGGACAGTTCGGCTTGATGGTGGATTACGTGCCAGCGCCACCTGTCGGCGGTTGGCCAGACGAGCTGGCGGCGATCCAGAGCAAGCTCCTCGAACTGCACAAGCTGACAGGCCAACTGGCTGGGGCGGGCATTGATGCACTGGCCGACCAACGGCTGAGCATTCCAGAGGCTGATCGCATCCAGGACCTGTCCCGCGAAGTGCGGACGCTCTGTTTCAGGCTGGAGCGGAATGCGTGCCGCGCTGCTGGTCAGCAGGGTGCTGAGGACTGACGTGGCAGTTCACCGCGCCCATCGATCCAAGTATCGACGGCGTGGTCAGGCCAGCGCTTCTGCGCGGCATGCCATGGAACTCGCAGCACTCGCGCTAACTGACGCGGTGCCGGGACTGATAGGCGATGAGGCATTGGCAGAGCGCGAGCGCATCCGCCAGCGACAAGAGCAGCAAGACAACCGGCAGCACTGCCTGCCTTTGGGGAACCCTGATGTACCACGCAAGCATTGATTCGGCCCCATCCCCCCGGGTGGCTTGTGAAAGGCCACGTGCTGGCCGCGCTACTGAATCCGCCCTGGCATTGAGAGCGATTCTCGATACCAGCGTTGGGTCCTCCCTGGACCTGACGAACGCGGGTATTCCGACGCGCATTTCCTGGGTAGATAGCGGCTCGGGAAACTACTGAATGTCTGAGAACTATGGGGATGTGCTGCAGCAGCTGCAGTCCGCTGGCCTGCTGATCACCGAACTGGACACCACCGGACGCATGGTCCGTTGTCGCGTCGAGGGCTCACGCGAGCGCCGCGGCTGGTACGCGCTCCACGAACTGAACACCTCGGCTGGCGAAGTGCTGGTCGTCGGCACATACGGCGTCTGGCACGGCAACGAGAACGGCGCAACCAAGGTCGATCTGCGCAAGCGCGACAAGACCTTCTCCGATGAACAGCGCGAAGCGCTGCGCAATCGGCTGGCCGAGGACCGCCGCCGTGCGGAATCTGCCCGTCAGACCCAAGCGAAGCGGGCTGCAGAGCGGGCGTCGTCCGCCTGGGCCAAGGCAAATGCAGTTGGCGAGGCTGATTACCTGGTCAGCAAGGGCGTGCAGGGTTTCGGCCTGCGCTATGGCACGACGGGCGCCGCACTTGTTCCGCTGCTGGACGTCAACGGGCAGGTGCACGGCCTACAGGTGTTGCGCAGCGCGAAGCTGGCGGCGGCAGGACGCAAGCCGGCCAAGGAGTACTGGCCGGCAGGCATGGTCAAGAAGGGCCACTTCCACCTAATCGGCGGAAGTCCCCAGTGGATCTTGCTGGTGGCCGAGGGCTATGCCACTGCGGCCACGTTGCACATGGCGACGGGCTACCCGGTGGCAGTAGCGTTCGACGCCGGCAACATGCTGGCCGTCGCCTCGGCACTGGCGAAGCGTTATCGCGGCATCAAGATGCTGCTGTGCGCCGATGACGACGTGCTGCAGAAGTGCCGACACTGCAAGAGCCGCCTCGTCCTTGCCGACCATCCGCAGTTCTGCCCCTCCTGCGCGCAGCCTCATGGCGCATCGAATGCAGGTCTGCTTGGTGCCGAGGCCGCAGCGCTGGACGTGGGTGGAGCGGTGCTGCATCCGGTCTTCGCAGATGAGTCGGGCAGGCGTGAGCGCTTCATCGACAGCGGCCGCAAGATCAGCGACTTCAACGATCTGCACGCCCAAGAGGGCCTGCATGTCGTGCGGGCGCAGGTCGAGGCCCGTCTCACGGAGCTGTCCTGGCGGGTGCCAGCAGAAAAACGCGCGCCTTCCATCACCAGCAACGGGGGCGACGGGAATGATCGCCTGGCACCGATCCACTCGCTGAGCGAGTTGCTTGAGCGCTTCGCCCTGGTCTATGGGCAGGGCGGCACGGTGTTCGACCACAAAGAACACATGTTGGTCGCACTGGGCGACATGCGCGATGCCTGCGTGCGCAAGGAATTGCACCGGGCGTGGATGGAGCATTCGGATCGGTCCATCGTGCGGGTACGCGAAGTTGACTTCGACCCCTCGTGCGAGAAACCAGGGGTGACATGCAACCTCTTTGCCGGTTGGCCGACCGTACCGCAAGAGGGCAACTGCGACCGGCTGCTGCATCTGCTCTGGCACATGTGCGGCAACGAAGCCAACCAGAAGGCGCTGTACGACTGGGTGGTCAAGTGGCTTGCTTACCCGCTGCAGCATCCTGGCGCCAAGATGAAATCGACCATCGTCATTCATGGTCCGCAGGGCACCGGCAAGAACATGTTCTTCGATGAGTACATGAAGCTCTACGGTGACTATGGGCGCGTGTTGGACCAGGCGGCGCTGGAAGACAAGTTCAATGACTGGGCCAGCCGTAAGCTGTTCCTGCTGGCCGACGAAGTGGTCGCACGCACCGAGGTGTACCACCTCAAGAACAAGCTCAAGGCGCTGATCACGGGCGACCGCATCCGCATCAACCCGAAGAACATCCAGGCCTACGAGGAAGACAATCACGCGAATCTGGTGTTCCTCTCGAATGAAGCGATGCCGGTCGTTCTGGAAGAGGACGACCGGCGCCACGCGGTGATCTGGACGCCGGAGAAGCTGAGCCTGGAGTTCTACACCGAGGTGCTGGCCGATATCCGCAACGGCGCAACGGCAGCGTTGCACCACTACCTGCTGCAGGTTGACCTGACCGGGTTCACCAACGGCACCCATCCGCCGATGACCCATGCGAAGGAAGAGCTGATCGGCTTGAGCCAGGACAGCCCGCAGCGCTTCCTGGACGAGCTCTACGGCGATGACATTCCCGGGCTGAAGCCCATGCCGGCGCTCTCGAAAGAGTGGTACGAGGTCTATAAGGCCTGGTGCGCGCGTGAGGGCTTGCCGCGCCCGGCACCGTCACCAAAGTTCATCAACGCACTGGTGCGCAAGCGCCAGATTATCCACCCCGACCGGGCCCGGAAGCGCTACCAGATCGAGCAGACCGTGAACGGGCCACATGGCTTCCTGATGCTAGGCGATTGCACGGTGCCTGACGGGAAGACAGAGGCAGCATGGCTGGGCGACCAGGTCGTGTCCTTCCGCCGCATGTACTCCGACTACAAGGGGCGTGCGTGATCACTATGCCCATTGACGTGCGGGGAGTGCGGGATGTGCGGGCAGATGTGCGGGCATTGATTTGCCGTGAATCGCTTGCAGCAGTAGGCGTGTGCGGGACGTGCGGGCATCGGCCTACATGGGCGGGCGCGGGCGCGAACGGGTATCGCGCTGCAAAGCCGCAATGCGTCTCGCGTGCGTATGTGGGTGACCGCACATCCCGCACACACCGCACACGCCTTGTGCCATGTCGATTCGGCGGCTATCGCATCCCGCACACGCCACCGCACAGCCCGCACATGCTCACGCGCGCGCGTTTTTCCGCTTTAACGATCTTCGAAGGAAATGGAGTAGGGGGAATCAATGGCTGAGGAAGACGTGACGATCACTGGCAAAGAGCTGGCCTCGCTGATCGGCTGCAAGCCGTCCTACGTGGTAGAACTGAGGAAGAAGGGCAGGGTGGTGGTCGGTGATGGAGGCAAGGGATTCCTGAAGGCCGCCTCCCTGGAGCTCTACGCTCGCACCGCAGACCCGGTCTATGCCGGTGTCGCCCAGCGCCACGCAGATGAGCGCGGTAGCGCGCTGGTGGGGAGCGGGGAGGGGGTCGATGCTGTAGACGCCGACGTCGATGACGACGAAGAGGATGGCGACGACGACGATGCCAAGACTTCACGGGTAGGTCGGCCCCAGACCCCAGACTCCGCGCGCAAGGCCAAGGCGCTGGCCGACAAGGCAGAGACCGACGCGCACATGGCCCACATCGCGCTGCAGAAGGAGCTAGGGCTGCTGCTGCCGCGTGCGGACGTGGAGGCATTCCTCGCTGAGCATGCAACGACGTTCCGGGGTGCGATGGAACGCCTGGCTGACACGCTGGCGCCGCAGCTCGCCGCAACGCTGGATGAGGCCGGTTGCCGGCGGCTGGTCTGGGATGAGGTGAGCCACGCCCTGGAAGAACTCAGCCAGGGCTTCCGCACGTTGGCGGCCAAGGCAGCGGAGGCTGCGGAATGATGGAGGCACAGAGCTGCCTGGCGTCGGTGCTGGCGCGCTCGCTGCAGCCGCGGCGGCCCATGAGCGTTTCGCAGTGGTGCGACGAACACATGCGCCTGTCCACCAAGAGCGGCAGCAAGCCCGGGCGCTGGGTGACGGACCGCAACCCGCCACTGCGTGAGCCGATGGACAACATGTCCGCCCGTAGCCCGGTGCATGACCAGGTCTGCATGTTCCCGATCCAGTTCGGCAAGAGCCAGCTGGCGACCAATTCCATGGCCTATTGGATGGACTATGCGCCGGGCCCGATGATGTATGCGCTGCCGGGTGAGGTGTCCATGAACAAGTGGATCGCCCAGAAGCTGAACCCGATGATCGAGGTCTGCGCAGCAGTCAAGAAGGCGCTGACCAGCACCGCCAGCCGCGACAGCGCGAACCAGCGCACGTTCAAGGACTTCGCTGGCGGCCAGCTGTTCGTGGAGCACATGGGTAGCCCGCAGCGCCTGAAGTCCTCGACGGTGAAGTACCTGCAGGTGGATGAGATCGATGAGGCCCCGCAGCAGCTCTCCACCGGCGACGATCCGGTGAAGATGCTGGACGGCCGCACGTCGTCTTTCCCGACCACCTACAAGCGCCAGTACATCAGCACGCCTGGCATCGCCGGACTCAGCCGGATCGCCAAGCTGTACGACAAGAGCGACCAGCGCCGCTATCACGTGCCGTGCCCCCACTGCGGCCATTACCAGGCGCTGCAGTGGAGTGGCCTGGTGTGGTCGCCCGATAAGAGCCACGCGTGGTACGCCTGTTGCGAGTGCGGTGTCGCCATCGAGGAACACTTCAAAACCGACATGATTGCCAACGGCCGCTGGGTGGCGGCCAACCCTGACTCGCCCATTCGCGGCTACACCATAAACTGCCTGTACTACCAGTTCGGGCTGGGGCCGCGCTGGTTGGACCTGGTGAAGGAGTGGCTGGAGGCGCAGGGTGATCCTGCCTCCCTCAAAACCTTCGTGAATGACCGGCTGGCCGAGACGTGGGAAGACCCGTCAATGCGCGCGGTCAAGCACAATGTGATCAAGGATCGCGCCGAGCCGTACACCCTGCGCTTGGCTCCGCTCGGGGTGCTGGCGGTCACGGTGGGTGTCGATACCCAGGATGGTCGCCTGGCGGTTCACACCATTGGCTGGGGGCGTGGCATGACCGCCTGGACACTCGACTATGTGGAACTGCAAGGTGATCCCGCAGAGGACGCCGTGTGGGTTGCGCTGACGGACCTGCTGAACCGCGCCATCGAGCGAGCGGACGGCTCTCTTCTGCGTCCGATGGCGGTCGCTATCGACGCCGGTGGTCACCGCACGGAGGCGGTCAAGAACTACGTCCGCCAGCGGCGTGTCACCAGGCCCATGTGTATTTTCGGCGCCGTTCCGAACAACGCCCCCGTGCTGTCGAAGGGCAAGCTGGCTGACGTAACCTGGAACGGCAAAACTGACAAGCGTGGCATCACCATTCACCACGTCGGCACCGTGGCTGCGAAGCACTATCTGTATAGCCGCCTCTCCGCCGATGCGGAGCGCGCTGTCGAGACGCGATTGGTGCATTTCAGCGATGAGTTGCCGGATGAATACTTCCCCGGTTTGGTGTCGGAGGTCTACAACCCGGTGAAGAACCGATTCGAGAAGAGGGTTACACGTAACGAGCCGCTGGACACTTGGGTCTATGCCTACGCCGCCGCGCATCACCCGGAGGTCCGCCTGCATCGCTACACGCGTGCAGACTGGGACGTATTGGAGGCCCGCTTGCTGCTGACTGTGAACAGTGCTGATTCCCGTGAAACAGAGGCAGCGCCGGCCGATGTCCAGGCGAAGAGTGTTTCGCGTGGAACGCAACAGGTCCGTCCGCGTAGCAGCGGGCTGGCGCGAGATGGGTGGGCGCTCTGATGGCGAAACGTACCGAGTCAGCCGAAGAGTTGAGGGAGCGGATCCTGGCCGCGATGCGGGCCGACATAGGTATCAGTGAGCGCATGGCGCTTCCGTTCGTTGAATCCGTGATGCAGTGCTTTGCCGGAGAGCAGCCGTACTTTCCTGCAGCAGTTCGAACCTACCCCTTGGCGGAAATTCGTCGCTCTCTGGAAGCTGGGATTCCAGTGAAACAGGTCATGCGAGACTTTGACGTGTCCAGATCAAAGCTGCACGAGCTGTTCCCTGGCGGGCTTCCGAGAAAGGGAAAACAGGTGTCGTCCACGGTTTCAATGAAAGTGGAGACAAATTAGTTTTCTGCTCCTTTTGAATCAGTAACTTAAGGGGGCCGCTGTCCACGGTTTTATTGAGTTCGTGGACAGTGCTATCCGTAGCCTATGTAGTCATGAAGACTGCTCAGGAAATGCTGGATTTCTACATCGACGCGGAGGTCGCCGTTCTTTCGGGCCAGACCGTTCGCATCGGTGATCGCCAGTTGACCCGGGTGGACCTGGCTGAGATCCGTTCCGGTCGGAAAGAGTGGCAGGCTGCGGTCCTGCGTGCAGGCTCGGTCGCCGGTCGGCGGGCACGCTGGGCCAACGCCGATTTCGGTGGGGTGACCTGATGTCCTCCGCGCAGATCGCCAAGGCACGATTGGGCGCCGCTCTCGGCGCCGATCGCGCTGTTCAATCGGCGCGGGCTCAGATGGTCCCGGTAATCGCCCGCGCGCACGAAGTCACGCGCCCATCACGAAACAGAAAGCTGGCGAGGGACTGGGGCAGCGGCAATGCAATCGCAGGCATGGATGCGCGCCAGCTCCGCGATCAGGCCCGCCATTTGGAGCGCGACCTGGATCTGGCGGACAACGCGCTGAACGTCCTCGTGCAGAACACGGTTGGCGCAGGCATCGACGTGCTTTCTGCACCTCGACTTCCTGGGCAGCCGATCAACCGCGAACTGGCATTGCAGCTGGACGACCTCTGGGACGCTTGGTGGGACGCACCCGAGGCCACCCGGACGCACGACTACGGTATGTGCCAGCAGCTGCTGGCACGCAGCTGGTTCCGCGACGGCGATGCGTTCTATCAGGATCTGATCGGCACCGTGCCGTACTTCGAGCACGGCACTGCCGTGCCCTATAGCTTCGAGATGCTGGAAGCCGACCTGGTTCCGCTGGACTTCAACGATCCGGCGCGCAACATCCTGCAAGGTGTCGAGCGCAACGCCTGGGGCCGGCCTATCGCGTTCCACGTGTACAAGAGCCATCCGGGCGATCCGATGGGCACTCGGCTGGAGACCAAGCGGGTTTCTGCCGAATTCATGCATTGCATCGCGCTGATGAAGCGCCTGCACCAGGTGCGGGGGCTCAGCGTGTTCGCGAGTGCCATGTCCCGCTTCGAGGACGTGAAGGACTACGAAGAGTCCGAACGGATTGCTGCCAAGGTGGCGGCGTCGATGACGTTCCAGATCAAGAAGGGCAGTGGCGAGCAATACGGCGCGGATCTGGGCGGGCAGACCATCCTCCAGGACGGTGTTCCGATTCGTGAGCTGCGCCTTGCCCCCGGCGCGATCTTCGATGATCTGCTGCCTGGCGAGTCGATTGAGAGCCTGGGTACCGACCGGCCGAATCCCAATGCCGCCACTTGGCGCAAGGAACAGTTGCGCGCAGCTGCCGGCGGCATCGGCGTGAGCTATTCCAGCCTGTCGCTGGACTACAACGGCACCTATTCGGCGCAGCGTCAGGAGCTGGTCGAGAAGTGGGGCAGCTACCTGATGCTGGCCGAGCGCTTCATTGCCCTGTGCGTGCGACCGCAGCGCATGCGTTTCGTGGAGGCATGCGTGCTTTCGGGACGCGTGCGCCTGCCCCGTGGATGGACGCTGCGGGACCTGGCCGCCTCCACGTACGTCCGCCCGGTGATGCCGTGGATTGATCCGTTGAAGGAGGCCTACGCACGCGGCGAGGCGGAGGACCGCGGCTGGGTGTCGCCGCAGCAGAACACGCTTCAGTACGGCAACAACCCCGCTGAGGTACTGCGTCAGCGTCAGGACTGGCAGGAACAGACCCAGACCCTTGCGCCGCCGGCGCCCAACACCAGTGCAGAAGCCCGTGCCCAAGTCTTGGGCCAGCTGACGCGCGATCTTTCTAGGAGCGAATGACATGCGTGCACGTCTGTTGGCCAGCGCGATCCAGAACACCATCCGCGCGGACGCGGCAACCGAAGCCGAGCTTGGCCCGGCCCTGTATCAGGTCCGGGCAGAGGCCGATGTCGCCGACGTGATGATCTATGGCGCCATCGGTGGCTACCTGTTCGAAGAGTCGGTTTCCGCTGCAGACCTGGTCGAGCGGATCGGCCAGATCACGGCCGGCACCATTCATGTGCGGCTGAATAGTGTCGGTGGTGTTGTCGCCGATGGCATGGCAATCCACAACGCGCTGCAGGCCCATCCGGCACACAAGATCGTCACCGTGGAGGGGCAGGCCGCATCCATCGCCTCGCTGATCCTGCAGGCTGGCGATGAGCGCCGGGTCTATGCCAGCTCCCTGGTCATGGTTCATGCGCCACGTACCGTGGCTGCCGGCAGCGCTACCGCATTCCGTCAGAACGCAGAGGCGCTGGACGCGCACGCGGCGGCAATGCTGGAGGCCTATGCAGCCCGCTCCGGCCGGCGTGAAGAGATGGAGCGACTGCTTACCGACGACGCCGACCATTGGTTCTCCGGTCCGCAGGCCGTCGATGCCGGTCTGGCCGATCTGGTGGTGGACGCCGACCCCGGTGCCACGGCCATGTGGACGTCGGCATCTACCGTCGCCATCAGCGGCTATTTGCAGTCCATCGAGGGGGCTGGCGCGCCAGTTCTTGCCCAGCTGCGCCGCAGCATCGTCGCCAGCCTCTCTCCGCAAGTATTCGCCTCGCTTCCCGAGGTCAGTCAGTCGGCCGTGATCGGCCATATCGAGGATCCAACAATGAAGAAGCAGTACAGCGCCATCCTCGCGAACGCCGGTCGACAGAGCCCGGCAGTCGCAACCACCGCTGCCACGCCAGCCACCCCGGTCGTCGCTGCGGCTCCCGCTCCAGCGCCGGCCGCGGGCGATCCGGTCCAGGCCGCTCTGGGTGCATTGCGTGAGCGCAATACCCAGATTCAGGCTATCGCGCTGCCCCACATGGGCAACGCGCAGGTCCGTGAGTACGTGGATGGCGTGATCGCGCAGGCGGACTCCAACATCACCGCCGATGCGGTGGGCCGCCACATCCTGGCACTGTTGGGCAGCAATGCCGCTCCGCTCAACGGCGGTTCGGGCGTCGTCGCAGGCGCTGATCAGCGTGATCTGAGCCGCGCAGCCATGTCCAACGCAATCCAGGCCCGCGCCGGCCTGGTTCAGGCAACGGATGGTAACCCCTTCCGTGGCATGTCCATGACCGAGATCGCCCGAGCCTGCGTGCAGCAGGCCGGTGTGGACACCCGTGGTATGGAGCGCCTGGAAGTGGTCGGTATGGCGTTCACCCACAGCAGCTCGGACTTCCCGCAGCTGCTGGGCGACGCCTCGCGCCGGGCGCTGCTGCAAGGCTACCAGGAGGTTGAAGAAACCTTCGACCAGTACACCCGAGCGGTGAACGTGGGTGATTTCAAGCCGACCAACTTGGTCGGACTGGGCGCATTCTCGGATCTGGACATTGTTCCGGAGGGTGGCGAGTACAAGCAGGGCTCGTTCTCTGAGCAGTCGCAGGCCATGAAGATCGTGACCTACGGCAAGCTGTTCACCATCACCCGCCAGGCCATCATTAACGACGACTTGGGAGTGTTCGGCGACGTGCCGCGCAAGATGGGCCAGGCTGCACGCCGCACGCTCGCGAAGGCGGTGTTCGACCTCATCAACAGCAACCCGATCCTGGCTGACGGCAAGCGCCTGTTCCACGCTGACCACAAGAACCTGCTGCCTGCCGCGCTGATCAGCACTGCCAGCGTAGGCGCGATGCAGGCTGCGATGCGCCTGCAGAAGGATGCTGACGGCAATCTCATCCAGGTGCCGATGCGCGGTCTGTTGACGCCGGTGGCGCTGAGTGGCCTGGCAAAAACCGTGCGCACCGCCCAGTTCGCCGTGGGGGCGGGCGTTGGCAGCAACGACCCCAACATCGTGCGCGAAACCTTCGAAGTCTGGGATGACGGGCGTCTGGACGCCAAGGATGCACAGGCCTGGTACGGCATCTCCAACCCCGCCTACGTAGACGGGATCGTGGTGGGCTACCTCGACGGCAACCAGACGCCGTATCTGGAGCAGCACCAGGGCTTCACCGTCGACGGCGTGTCCTGGAAGGTGCGCTTGGATGCGGCGCCGGCCATTGCGGACTACCGCGGCATCTACAAGAACCCGGGTAACCCCTGACCGTCTCGCATCGAGGTCGCCGCATTAGCGGCGGCCTCCTGAACCCCCTCACGCATCCGGAGAGTATTTATGAAGAACGCACATCAGGACGGCCGCGTGCTCGACGTGACCCTGGCCGCTGACACCAAGAGTGGCGAGTTGGTGGTACAGGGCAAGCTGGTTGCCGTCGCTGTCACCGATGGCAAGGCCGGCGAGATCATTGCGACGCATGTCGAAGGCGTTTTCGAGGTCCCCAAACTGCCCGCCGCCGTGTTCGCTGTCGGCGCCACTGTCAATTGGGACACCGCCGCCGGCCACGCGATCGCTGCTGCTGCCGGTGCTGACCAGGTTGGCGACATCGGCTTCGCAGTCTACCCGGCAGCAGCCGGTGCGCTGACCGTTTTCGTCCGGTTGACCCCGGGCTCCGCCGCAGCAGGCGCGTAACCGAACAGGCCGGCACCGCTCACATACGCCCGGGTGGCGTGAGCGGTGCCGGTTCTTCAACAGCGACAACGGGGGATGGCATGGGCACCACCAGCACGCCGCGCGGCGTACGTAACAACAATCCTGGCAACATCGACCGTACCAGCACGCCGTGGCAGGGTGAGGATCGGTCCGCCGCGGCCATCGCGCGCGAGCAGCGCTTCTGCGTGTTCCTGACCCCTCAGGCCGGGTTCCGCGCTCTGGCGAAGACCCTGCTCACGTACCAGCGCAAGCATGGCCTGCGCACGGTGAAGGAGATCATCGGGCGCTGGGCACCCTCGGTGGAGAACGATACTGGTGCATACGTCCTGCAGGTTGCCACTGCGGTGGGCGTTGCGCCTTCGGAAGTCATCCGCTTGGATAACGCGGTCACTCTGAGCCGTCTGGCTACCGCTATCGCCAAGCATGAAAACGGCGGAATGTACTGGCGCCCGGACGTGATCGACGCCGGTGTTGCAGAGGCGCTGCGCTGATGGTCGGGGGCGGCGTCACCGCTACGGCTCCCTGGTGGGCTGCAGGCAGCGTGGTAGCGCTGTGGCTGCTCCGCGAGACGTGGACGGCGTTCCTCTCTCGTAGGAAGGAGCGTACCGAGACCGACGCCAACGTGGATCTCATCAAGGGCCTGTCCGACCGTGTCTCCTTCCTCGATCAGAGGGTCACCGCCCAGGATGAGCGGCTGCAGGCTGAAATGCTGCTGCGGCTCAGGGCGCAGGAGGAGGCCAGCGCCCTGCGCACGCGTGTGCGCCAGCTCGAATCGACGCTGCGGGGCCTTGGTGCGGTTATCCCGCCCGAAGACCCGGTGGTGTCCCCATGATCCGCACCCTCGTCGTCGCCATTCTTCTGCTGCTGGGCGTCATCGTCTGGCAGCGCGGCTCGGTGTCCATCGCGCACCGTGCGGCCGACCAGGCCGCGTCCAGCCGTGACGCCATGGAAATCGAGCGTGATGCCGCTCGCGCTGAGGCCGATGCCGCAGCCAAAACCCTGAAGGCAGAGCGTGGCAGCGCCGCCGCCGCGAACAACCTGGCATCCAAGTACGAAAAGGAAAAGAACGATGCACAGAAGGCATCTGATCGCCTCATCGCTGATCTTCGCGCTGGCAACCAGCGCCTGCACCAGCGTTGGCAAGCGTCCGTCGCCACCGCAGAGCTGTCCGCGGCCGCCGCTGCCGGCAGCCAGCCTGATGGTCGAGCCGACGACCGAATTGAAAGTGCGGGCCGAGCTATTGGCGCCGCCGCCCAGTGCGACGCCCAGGTGAGGGCACTGCAGGCTTACGCAATGCTGTGTTCGGGAGGTGCGCGGTGAGCGAGGTCGACTTCCTTCGCGATCTGGATGGCACCTTGCACGCCGCCTTTGCGCTGGCAGGCATGGCGTCGCAAGGTCGGTACACGGCCAAGGATGGTCCGACCACCGAGGGTGTGCGTGCCTATGTGGAGCGCGACGTTGAGACCATCGGTGAACTGCGTCAGTTCAGGTCAGGCCGTGTGGAGATCGCGTACCTGCGTTCGGACGTAGCGCCTGACCAAGGCGATCGCTTCGAGGTGGTTTCGAGCGCGTTCGGTACTGAGGTCTTCGTCAACAGTAAGAAGATCAGCGATGACGGCTCGCAGAGCCGCTGGCTGGTGACCCGTGGCTGACCTGGCAGAGCCGCTGTCGTGGCAGCTGGTGGAGTTCCTGGCTGCTCGCGTCCGCCTGATCTCGCGCAGCAGTGGCTTCCGCACCGACATCGGTGCGGGCGCCGTAATCATCGATGAAACCGAGATCAGCGAGGACAGCACCGAGCCAGCAACGATCATCTCTGTCCGCCAGCTTTCGCGCAGTGGTGGCGGTGTGGCCCAGTCCAGTTCCGATGCGGCCATCACCATCGAGTTCGAAGTTCCGCGTGGCAGCGATGAGGCGAATCCTAGGCTGCTCGTTCATCGCGCGCGCCATGACCTGATCCGCGCCCTGACGTTCAAAGAGAAGTCGCTGCCGCTGGGGGTGACCAGTTTCGAGCTGCTCGAAACCCAGCTGGCGACCCTGGAGGACGATGCCGGGCATACCGCCGTAGTCGCTCAGATCACCGCGCGGGCTGGTCTGACCGAGACCTTTGAGCCCGTGTCCAACCCGTAAAGGAACCAGAACCATGGCACAGCCAAAAGTCCGCAAATTCGCAGGTGACCTGCGCTTCTGGGAGCACGGCTCCGAGGGCGTTCGCGTCCCCGTCATCCCCGAGCCCGCCGACAAGTTCGGCAATCAGCCCCTGGAGCAGTCCTCGTTGACCTTCAGCTACGAAGCCGGCGATTCGGTGGAGATCAAGAGCAAGCGACGTGATGCTCGCTATCAGCAGATCATCCACAAGGACTCGAATCCGGGCGTCACCAACGTCTCGATCACCGCGCTGGAAGTGCCGCCGGCCTTCTTGGCTCGCATGCTGTATGGCACCCTGGTCAACACCACCGTGGCCGCCGGCTCGGCAAACGCTGTGTCGGTCACTGTTGGCAGCGTGGATACCCCCGTCAAGCTGCCGCACAACTTCATCGAAGCAACGCCGGCCCCGGTGTTCAAGAAGGGCGAAGTGGACCTGGTGAAGGGCACCGACTATGACCTCGAGCCCCGTCATGGTTTGCTGATCCCCAAGAAGGGTGGCGCGCTGCAGGCCGGCGATGTTGTGGCTGCCGACTACAGCTTCGATGCCTATCTGGAAACCGCGATCAGCGGCGGCACAACCCCGAGCAAGTCGTTCCAGGTCTTGGGCGATATGCAGGACCGCATCAGTGGCGACGAAGGGCTGCTGACGATCCCCAGTGTCGACCTGACCGTCGATGGCGACGTTGACTGGTTCAGCGATGAGCCGATTCAGGTGACCTTGACTGGCCCGGTCATCTTCCAGGCCGGCGAAACCGATCTCTACACCTTCAAGATCGCCGCGCAGTCGGCGGGCTGAGCATACCGGTGACTTCGGCTAGGGGAGGGTGCCTGGAAGGCGCCCTCCCGGTTTGAAACAGGAAGGGCACTGTGGCATCCAATCGCAACAACAACCTGCTCAAGTACTACGTCAGCGGCCGGCGGGCAAAAGGCTTCCATGGCCTGACCGACCTGGCCGGCGAGGTGCTGAATCGGTACGACATGTCGGTGCAGCGGGCGTTCGTTGGTCTGCAGCGCCGGGCCGGGCCGGCTACTGCGCAGGAGGTCCGTGCCTCTTACAACATCCGCGCCTCTGCGCTGCGCGGGAAGTATCGCGTGGAGACGGGCGAGCGCGGCTATAGCACCGGCAAACGTGGGAGGGATGACTTCCTTTCGATCTGGGCCAGCACGCGGCAGATCTCGCTGATCGAGTTCGGTGGTCGCTGGGCCGGTCGCAAATCCCGAGGTGCCACGGCCGGCATTGGCGTGGGCGAGTCGAAGACCTACGACGGTGCCTTCATCGCCACGATCAAGGGTCGCAGGGCCATTCGGGTACGCAGCTGGGATCGCGCGCAGCAGAAGCGCCACGGTCGCGGCCCGGTCCGCATCCTGCGTGGGCCAAGCCCGTTCGAGATGCTCTCGGGTGCTGATGGCAACAGCCGCGCCCTGGAGGCCCGTCGCCGGCTGATCGAACGCTTCCACACCACCTACCTGACTGAACTGCGCCGCCAGTGGCGCGTCAACGGAAGCTCCAATGGCTGATCGGCTGGAAGAAGCAATTCGGGTCGTCATCGAAACGCAGGGCCGCGAGGGCGTGGATGAACTGCGCGCGGCGTTTGACGATCTGGGGGATGTCTCGGTCGAGACCGCTGGCAAGGCGACGAAGCTGCTCGACTCGCTCACTGGGCTGAACGAGGCGGCTGCGAAAGCGGATGCCTTCGACGGCATGCTGGCCGATCTCGCGGAGCTGGAAAAGCAGTTTGATGACAATCAGAAGGCCGCGCTGGCGCTCAGCCTCGGCATCGGGGAGATGGAGAAGCCCTCACGCGAGGTGCTGGCTGCCCAGCGCGATCTACGTAAGGAAGGCGAGCGCCTGAAAAAGGCGCTCAACGAGCAATGGGACGCCGTAGGCAAAGCCGACGACGAACTTTCTTCGCTCGGCGTCAACACCGCGAACCTGGCCGATCACCAGCAGCGCCTGCGTATCGAGGCGACCCGCAGCGCGGCAGCGCTCACTGAGCAGGCCCGGGCCGCTGCGGCAGAGGCCGAGGCGGGGCGTCGGCGCAAGCAGCAGATCGAGGATGGCGAGGCTGCTTTCCGGAAGCAGGCTACTACCAGCAAGGCGGCCGCGAAGTCGTTGGCTGAGTACAGGGAGCGCGCCGCTGATGCCGCCGCCGGCAGCGGCGACCTGGCAAACGCCACGGAGAGCACGGTCAGCTGGTTCGGCAAGCTCAAGGCGGTTGCCGCTGGTGCGATCGCGTTCGTCGGCCTGAACCGAGTGGTTGATGGCATCAAGGCCATCGTGAAGGAGGGCAGCGACGCTGAGCAGGAACTGGCTCAGCTGGAAGCGGCTTTGCACGCCACGGGGCA
>Ga0247725_1000612_pt1 | contig 23645 bp, 22 predicted proteins | sample OKSTACKMCFT3sol_FD_183021 | JGI IMG/M metagenome (GOLD analysis project Ga0247725, IMG submission 183021) | Subsurface sediment microbial communities from gas well in Oklahoma, United States - OK STACK MC-FT3-sol | ecosystem: Environmental > Terrestrial > Deep subsurface > Rock core/Sediment...
GTGCGGCGGCCCCTTGAGCGGGGCCACGCCGTGAAAACGCAGGCGGTCCCGGCCACCCCACACGGCCACGTCGCCGTGGTGCAGGAGGAAGCGCCGGACCGGATCGTTGCGGCGCTGCCCGCCGAACAGGAAGGTGGCGCTCATGCCGAGGGAGACGGACACCACGGGGGCGTCGAAGCCGCGTTCGTTGCGGTCCTGGTGCAGGCTCAGGCGGGCGCCGGGCTGGTAGCGGTTGAGCAGGCAGGCGTCGGCGTCGAAACCCGGGAAGCCGGCAGCTTCGGCCGCCTGGCGGGCCAGTTGGCGGAAGCGTTCCGGCATGGCCGGCCAGGGGGCGCCGCTGTCCGGGTCGGTGGCGCTGTAGCGGTAGCCACGGCGGTCGGTGGTCCAGCCCAGGGTGCCGCAGTTGGTCAGCGCGACGGACATGCGGAAGCCGCCGGGGGTGAGCATGTGGCGGAACGGCGCCTGGGCCTGCAGCTGGAGGATCTGCCGCAGCAGTTCGTCGGCCTGGTCCAGGGCGAAGCCGCGCAGGATCACGGCCTGCTCGGCCATGGCTTCGCGCTGGCCGCTGGCGTGGGTGGCGAAGAGGTCGGGGGTCATCGGCGCTCCTCAGGTGGCGTCATGGAAGATCAGCCCAAGGGTGTGGCGCTGGCCGCTGCGCACCAGGCTGACACCGTGGCGCATGGCGGCGCGGCGGAAGCCGCTGCGCTTGCCGGGTACGGGGCGCAGGTCCACCGGGAAGATCACCGCGTCGCCCTGGCGCAGGGGCACCACGTCGGCCCGCTGGGTGCCGGCCAGGTGCTCGGTGAGGACGAACTCGCCGCCGGTGAAGTCGCGCCCGGGCTCGGAGAGCAGGACGGCGATCTGCAGCGGGAAGTTGTGCTCGCCGTAGAGGTCCTGGTGCAGGCGGTTGTAGTCGCCCGCTCCGTAGCGCAGCAGCAGCGGGGTGGGGCGTGTCTGCCCGGCCCGGTGGCAGCGCATGAGGAAGGCATCCAGGGTCTCGGGGTAGCGCGTCTCCAGGCCGAGGCGGGCCTGCCAGCGGTTGGCGATCCGTGCCAGCGGCGGGAACAGCCGGTGGCGCAGGGTCGTGAGCAGGGCGGGCAGGGGGTAGGCGAAGTACTTGTACTCGCCCTGGCCGAAGCTGTGCCGGGCCATGACGATGCGCGAGCGGAAGGTGCGTGCGTCCGGGTAGAGCGCGGCCAGGTGGGCGCAGGTGTCGGCGTCCAGCAGCTGCTCGATGCAGGCGTGGCCGTGGCGCTCCAGCTGCGCTTCCAGTTGGGGCCAGTCCAGGGCATCGAGCCGGTCGAGGAGGGCGGTGGGGGTGAGGTCCGGCGCCGCCGGGCACGAGAGCACGGCACTCATGATACGGACAGGCTGCCGTGGGCCTGGGGCAGGCCCATGGGGCGCAGGCGGGTGAGCGGTGCCAGGGGCCGCAGGCTGTCGAACAGGCCTTGTGGGCTGGGCTCTTCGGTGCGTCGGCAGGTCTGCGCGACCCGTTCGAGGAAGCGCGAGAGGTGGGCGCTGGGTTCGCCTGCCGGGCGCAGCAGGTAGGTGGTGAGTTCGGAGTCGGGCAGCGACAGGGCGCGGGTTACGATCTCGCTGCCGGCCAGGTCGCTGCGCTCGGTGCCGCTCACCAGGGCGACGCCATAGCCGGCGGCGACCAGGGCCTGCATGGTCTCGCGGGAGATGTACTGCTCGGCGATGTCGAGGCGGGCGGCTTCGTCTTCGCTGAGGTGGGCCCGGAGCAGCCGGCTGATCTGCTGGAACTGCCCTTCGTGGACTTCGCTGTGGCTGAGGATGAGCGGGTGGCGGACCAGCTCCTGCAGCGGGATGCGCCGGTGCGAGAGCAGCGGGTGGCGAGCGGGCAGGGCGGCGACCAGTGGGTCGCTCCAGACGGGCTGGGCCTGCAGGCCGCTGCCGGCAGCGTCGATGCGGGCGAAGCCGAGGTCGTAGTGGTGTTCCAGCAGGCCTTTCACCTGCTGGGCGTAGCTGACCTCGAACAGGCGGATGCCCAGTTCCGGCTCCTCCTGCCGGCAGCGGGCGAGCAGGTCGGCCAGGCGATTCGGGGCGATGCCGTCGGACACGGCGATGCGCAGGGTGCCGCGAAAGCCGAGGGCGACGCCGCGCATGTCCATGCGGGCCTGTTCGAGGGCGGCGAAGATGCGCTTGGCGTTATCGAGGAACACGCTGCCGGCCCAGGTGAGCTGCACACCCCGGGGGTTGCGCTCGAACAGCTGGATGCCGAGCTCGGACTCCAGTTCCTTGATGGCCCGGGACAGCGGGGATTGCTCGATGTGGAGGCGGGCGGCGGCGCGGGTGAAGTTCAGTTCCTCGGCCACGGCGAGAAAATAGCGAAGATGACGTAGCTCCATGTGTGTTTCGTCTCCTGTCTGTCATCGACTCTGCGTTCTTCAGGGCTGGGTGCGGGGCGTTCTCCCGGGTTACTGCGAATGAGGGGGCACGCCGGGCCAGGCCATGCCTGGGCCCCGGGTGGCCGTTGCGCGGGGCGCACGGGCCGACGCGCCCACTATCGGGGGACAGTGGGACGTTGGCACTCCGTTTCTTGCGCTTGAATTTGCGGGCCGGATGGCCGGGCCTAGAGCGCCCGGCCGGCTTCTTTCTAGTGCAGCTTGAGGCGGGGGTCGGTGCTGCGGCCGATGCGGTCGCTGAGCATCAGCAGGAAGGTGCGGAAGGCGCCGTACAGGGCCATCTGGTGCATGCGGTAGAGGGAGATGTAGAACATCCGCGCCAGCCAGCCTTCCAGCTTCACGCTGCCCATGAGGTTGCCCATCAGGTTGCCGACGGCGCTGAAGCTGGAAAGGGAGATCAGCGAGCCGTAGTCCTGGTAGCGGTACTCGGGCAGGGTGTGCTGGCCGGCGATCCGCGCCTTGAGCGATTTCACCAGCAGGGAGGCCTGCTGGTGAGCGGCCTGGGCGCGGGGCGGGACGTTGCGCTCGCTGCCGTCGCCCAGGGGGCAGGCGGCGCAGTCGCCGAAGGCGAAGATGTCGGCATCCCGGGTGGTCTGCAGGGTGGGGGTGACCACCAGCTGGTTGATGCGGTTGCTTTCCAGGCCGTCGAGGTCCTTGAGGAAGGCCGGGGCGCGGATGCCGGCGGCCCAGACCTTGAGGCTGGCGGGAATCTTCTCGCCCTGGGCGGTGAGCAGGCCGTCGGCGGTGACTTCCTTGACGGCGGCGCCGGTCATGACGCGCACGCCGAGCCCTTCCAGGGTGCGGTGCACCGGGGCGCTGATGCGCTCGGGCAGGGCGGGCAGTACCCGCGGGCCGGCTTCGATCAGGGTGATGCGCATGTTCTCCGGCTGGATGCTGTCCAGGCCGTAGGCCGCCAGTTCGTGGGCGGCGTGGTGCAGTTCGGCGGCCAGTTCGACGCCGGTGGCACCGGCGCCGACGATGGCGACGCTGATCTGGTCGTCGTCACCGTCGCGGGCGTGGGCGCGCAGGTAGTGGCTGAGCATCTGCCGGTGGAAGCGCTCGGCCTGCTCGCGGGTGTCGAGGAAGATGCAGTGGCGGGCGGCGCCCTCGGTGCCGAAGTCGTTGGTGGTGCTGCCGACAGCGATCACCAGGGTGTCGTAGGCCACTTCGCGGGCGGGCACCAGTTCGCGGCCTTCCTCGTCGAGGGTGGCGGCCAGCTGGATGGCCTTGCGGCTGCGGTCCAGCCCGCTCATGCGGCCGAGCTGGAACTCGAAGTGGTTCCATTTGGCCTGGGCGACGTAGTTCAGCTCGTTCTCGGTGGAGTTGAGCGAGCCCGCCGCGACTTCGTGCAGCAGCGGTTTCCAGATGTGGGTGAGGTTGGCGTCGGCCAGGATGATCTTCGCCTGGCCGCGTTTGCCGAGGGTTCTACCCAGGCGGGTGGCAAGCTCCAAGCCGCCGGCGCCGCCGCCGACGATCACGATGCGATGGGTCATGGGGATTTCTCACAAGGCTATAAGAATTCTTTTCGTGGGCGCCTTCGTGGCGCTTGGCGCGGCTCACAGGACGAGTCGCGCGAGGAGGCGGCTGAGCAGGCCCAGGCCGATGACGAGTGCCAGGAGGATGAGCAGGAGCCGCCAGGGCTTGAACGGCTGGCGTTCGACCTGGTGCTGGGGGAGGCTCAGGTACTGCTCGACCTTCTGCTGGTCGTCGGGTGTCAGGCGGCTGGGCATGGCGTGCCTCGACGGGGAAATATGACGTGCATTCTAGACGTGCCTTCCGGCGGCGCTCAATGCGCGTTTGCGTGAGCGGTCACAGGCCGATGCCAAGGTCGAAGAGCACGGTCCGCCCGAGGTTGGCACGGAGGAACTCCGGGGCACCCGGCTGGGCGAAAAGCACACGAGCGTAGGTGGGGCCCACCACGGACAGCGAGCGCCAGCCCTGCAGGAGGAATTCGGTCGGTGGCGGGAACGGGCTGTTGAAGTCGGGGCGCACGCGTTTGAGGCTGACGAAGGCGAGCAGGTCGAGCTCGGCCGGGTCCAGGCCGCGTTCGCGGTAGTTGTGGGCCTTCTTGCGCAGCGTGGGGGCGAGCGTCGCCTGCAGCTCCTTCATGGCGATGCGCTTGGGGCGCGTCTCCCGGCGCAGCAATTGGCTGAGGGAGGATGCGCTGCGGCGGCGCTCCAGTTCGGCGCGCCACTCGTCGTTGAGGCGGCGGCCTTCGTCGAGCACGAAGAAGACCTCGAAGTTGGCCTCGCGGAACTCCACGTCGGGGGGCTCGGCGCCGGTGCTGAAATCTTCCAGCCGATAGGGCTGGTTGAGCGCCTGCAGCAGGCGCTGGCAGACCCAGCGTTCGCGCTCCCACTTGCGCGCGTTGGAGAGGAATTCATTGGCCTGCTCGGCCTGGCGGGTGAGCAGGCGCAGGTAGTCGGATTCGTCCATGGCCGGAGAGTAGGGGGCGAGGGCGGTCGGCTGCAAGCCGCCGCCAGGTGTGGCATTGCGCTGCGATGTGGCGGCCGGCGCCTTGGTATAGACTCTGCTGCGTTTGCCGGATGCCCGCCATGCACCTTCGCCCTGTCACCTCTGATGACCACGCCCAACTGATCGCCCTCTGGCAGCGTACGCCGGGGCTGCGCCTGCGCGAGGACGATGCTCATGCGCCGTTCTGCGCCTACCTGGCGCGAAACCCGGGGCTCAGCCTGCTGGTGGAGCGCGAGGGCCAGGTGGTGGCCTCGCTGATGGCCGGGCATGACGGCCGCCGCGGCTACTTGCAGCACCTGGTGGTGGATGTGCCGCTGCGTGGGCAGGGCCTGGCGCGGCGGTTGCTGGATGCGGTGCTGCAGCGGCTGGCGGCCGAGGGCATCGGCAAGTCCCATGTATTCGTCCTGCGGGACGCGCCCGAGGCGCTGGCGTTCTGGTCCGCCCAGGCGGACTGGTCCCGGCGCGGGGATATCGCGGTTTTTTCCACGAACGGAGTGACACGATGAAACGGCTCTCTTTGGCGCTGCTGCTGGCTCTGCTGGCCGGTGGTGCGCAGGCGCTGGAACAGGGTGAGCGCCTGGCGCCCTGGACCCTGCTGGACCAGTACGAGAAACCCTACAGCCTGGACAACCAGCTGGGGCTGCTGCTGGTGGCGCGCGACATGGATGGGGCGAAGCTGGTGAAGGCGGCTCTGGACGGCAAGCCGAAGGACTTCCTCGAGCAGCGCCATGCGGTGTTCGTGGCAGACATCAGCCGCATGCCGTCGGTGATTTCCAAGCTGTTCGCCGTGCCGGCGATGCAGGACTACAACTACCGCGTGCTGCTGGACCGCGAGTCCCGCGTGGCGCCGCGCTACGAGGCCCCCGAGGGCCAGGTGCTGGTGCTGACCCTGCGTGACGGCGTGCTGCAGGGGCAGAAGGCCTTTGCGTCGGCCGAGTCGCTGCGCGCGGCGCTGGACGCGGTGCCGCCGGCGCCGTGATTGCCGCCGAGCTGCTGTCCGACACCAGCCTGGGGCTGGGCTGGGCGATCTACGTCCCGGCCCTGGCCTGGGCGGTGATGCGCGCGCCGTGGCTGGAGTTGTTCAGCGACTTCCGGCGCCAGCACCTGCTGTTCGGCACGGTGCTGGCGCTGTTCCTGTTGTGGATGGTGCGGCGGGACTTCGACTCCGGGGTCTCCTATCACTTCATCGGCATGACGGCGGTGACGCTGCTGCTGGACTGGCCCCTGGCGGTGCTGGGCGGCCTCGTTGCACAGCTCGGCTTGCTGGCGCTGGGGCGCCAGGACGTTGCGGCGATGGGCATCAACGGGGCGCTGCTGGTGCTGCTGCCGGTCCTGGTGACGGAGCTGTGCGCGAAGTGGGTGGAGCACTTCCAGCCGCGCAACCTGTTCGTCTACATCTTCTGCTGCGGGTTCTTTCCCGCGGCGCTGGCGGCTCTGCTCTGCACCCTGGTGGGGCTGGGGCTGCTGTTCATCGATGGCATCTTCCCGATGCCGCCCTGGCTGGAGGACTTCGTCGGCTACCTGTGGCTGGTGATGTTCCCGGAGGCCTTCATCAACGGTACGGCGGTGACCGCGCTGGTGGTGTTCTGCCCCGAGTGGCTGGAGACCTTCAACCGCACGCGCTACCTGCAGGCGCCCTGGAAGGACGACGACAAGAGCTGAATGGCGCTGGATTCACTGCCCCGATGATCGGCGCCGATTGACGCCGATCAAGGTCGGGCGACCTGGCGCGCGCGGATGATCCCCCGGTCACTTCGAACGAGGATGCAACCATGGGTGTTCACGATTGGGCGCGTGCCGCGCTGGCGCAGCTGCTGGAGCAGGGCGGGGGTGAGGGCTTCGACGAGGCGCTGGCCTTGCGGGCGCTGCTGAGTGCGGTGGTGGAGCGCAGCAAGGGCGTGCGCTCACAGGAGGACCTGGCGGCGGAGCTGATGTTCCTGGCGGACAACCTGGATGACGGGCGGGACTACGCCTTCATGCGCCCCTGAGGGCGCATGGGATCAGTGGCGATCAGGGAGGTCACCGGAGAACAGCTCGTCCTCGAGGTTGTCACCGGGGATGGCGTGCTCTTCGGCGGCCCAGGCGCCCAGGTCGATCAGCTTGCAGCGGTGGGAGCAGAAGGGCCGGTTGGGGCTTTGCGGGCCCCATTCGACAGGGGCTCCGCAGGTAGGGCATTCAACGGTCATGGGTTGGCTCATGGCTGGCCTCCTCGCAGTGTCAGATAGAAGGCGTGCAGTCGTTCGACTTCGGTGCGCATCCAGGCCAGGTCCCGGTCATTCAGCAGCACGTCGTGGGCGGCAGCCAGGCGCTTGTCCCGGTCGGCCTGGGCCTTGAGGATGGCCTGGACCTGTTCCTCGGAGACGCCATCGCGGGCCATGGTGCGCTGCACTTGCAGGGCCTCGGGGACGTCCACCACCAGCACGCGCTGGGTCATGCGGTGCTGCCCGGACTCGACGAGCAGCGGGGAAACCAGGATGGCGTAGGGGGACTTGGCCTCCGCCAGGTTGCTGGCGATCTCCTGGTTGATCAGCGGATGCAGCAGGTTTTCCAGCCAGCGGCGTTCCTCCGGGTGCTGGAAGATGTGCTGGCGCAGGGCGGCGCGGTCGAGCTGCCCGTCGGCCAGGAGGACGCCTTCGCCGAAATGCTCGGCGATGCGAGCCAGGGCAGGGCGGCCGGGTTCCACCACCCAGCGGGCGGCGTGATCGGCATCCACCATGTGGACGCCCAGGGCGTTGAAATGAGCGGCAGCGGCACTCTTGCCGCTGCCGATGCCGCCTGTGAGGCCAAGAATCCAGGGTGAGGTCATTTGAAACCGGCGAACTGCAGATAGGTCCCGGTTATTTGATCACCCCAGAGCAATGCGATCCAGCCGGCAATCGCCAGGTAGGGGCCGAAGGGAATGGGCGTGCCGCTGTCAGCATTGCGCAGCTTGAGGATGATGATCCCCAGTACCGCACCGACCAGGGACGAAAGCAGGATGGTCAGCGGCAGCACCTGCCAGCCACCCCAGGCGCCGAGCATGGCCAGCAGCTTGAAGTCGCCATAGCCCATGCCCTCCTTGCCGGTCACCAGCTTGAACACCCAGTACACGCTCCACAGGCTCAGGTAGCCGCCCACCGCGCCCCAGAGGGCATCCTCCAGCCCGGTGAACAGGCCCTGGCTGTTGACGATCAGCCCAAGCCAGAGCAGCGGCAACACCAGGGAGTCGGGGAGCAGCTGGTGGTCGATGTCGATCATGCTCATCGCCAGCAAACCCCAGGTCAGCACCAGGAAGGCACCCGCCTGCCAGGTGAAACCGAAGTGCCAGGCGACGTAGGCGGAAAGCAGCCCGCAGGCCAGTTCCACCAGCGGGTAGCGCTTCTTGATCGGTGCCTTGCACGACGAACACTTGCCGCCCAGGGCCAGCCAGCTCACCACCGGGATGTTCTCCCAGGCCTTGATCTCGTGCTGGCAATGGGGGCAGCGGGAGTTCGGCAGAACCAGGTTGAACGTCTCGCCCGGCGGCTCCGGCGGTAACTCCAGGGCCTCGCGGGCTTGGACTTTCCAATCGCGGAACATCATCACCGGCAAGCGGTAAATGACCACGTTGAGGAAACTGCCGACCAAGAGGCCGAGGAGGAATACACAGAAAACAAAGGCCGGCAAGTTGCCGGCCAGAAAGTCGAGAACGGTCACTTAGCCTACTACCGAGCCGAGCGTGAAGATGGGGAGGTACATCGCGATAATAAGACCGCCAACCAATACACCGAGTACAGCCATGATCATCGGCTCCATCAGGGTAGTCAGGTTGTCCACTGCATTGTCCACTTCTTCTTCGTAAAAGGACGCGACCTTATCAAGCATAGTGTCCAGCGCACCGGACTCTTCACCAATAGCTGTCATCTGGATAGCCATGGAGGGGAACACGCCGGTGGTTCGCATGGAGAAGTTCAACTGCATACCCGTTGATACGTCTTGCTTGATCTTGCCGACTGCATTCTTGAATACGACGTTGCCAGTGGCGCCTGAAACAGAGTCCAGAGCATCTACCAAGGGAACGCCTGCTGCGAACGTAGTGGAAAGTGTACGCGCATAGCGCGCGACGGCAGACTTGTAGACGATATCTCCGATAATCGGGAGCTTAAGGACGCCTCTGTCTACCGAGTCACGGAATTTTTGTGATCGCTTATAGAGTTGGCCAATCCCGAATATTGCGCTGAAGGTTAGTATGAGAACTACAAACCACCATTTTTGGAGCATCTCAGAAAGGTTGACGACCATCTGGGTAAAAGCTGGGAGCTCCGCGCCGAAACCGGAAAAAACGTCCTTGAACTGAGGGACTACTTTAATCAGCAGGATGGCTGAAACAATGACTGCTACAACTAAAACAGCAATCGGGTAAGTCATTGCTTTTTTAATTTTTGCTTTTAGTTGTTCGGTCTTTTCTTTGTAAGTTGCCACTCTGTCTAATAGTGTTTCCAGTGCGCCTGACTGCTCTCCAGAGTCTACTAGGTTACAATAAAGTTCATCGAAATAAATCGGTTTTTTGCGAAGGGAATTAGCAAAGCTATTTCCAGCTGCTACCTCTTGCTTCACTTCATCTACCAATTTGCGCATGTTTTGGTTTTCGAGGCCTTCGCCAATGATGTCGAAGCTTTGAAGAAGCGGCACGCCAGCCTTCATCATCGTCGCCATCTGGCGAGTAAATAGCGCAATATCCAGTGGTTTGATTTTCTTGCCGGCACTGAATAAAGAGACTGTTTTTTTTCGTACTTTGAGCGGATTAATACCCTGCTTACGTAGCTGAGCTTTGACTAGTGAAGGGTTTACACCGCTGATTTCACCTGTGACCTTGGTGCCTTTTCTGTCGGTGCCTTCCCATTTGAAGACGCTTGTTTTTAATGCTTTTTCCGCCATGGATTAGTCCTTGGTCACGCGGTTGACTTCCTCGAGGCTGGTTACGCCTTGCATGGCTTTCAGCAGACCCGAAGCGCGCAGATCATTGAAGCCATCTATACGCATTTGTGCTGCGATATCGATGGAGTTTCCTTCTTCCATGATAATACGCTGCAGGGCCGGAGTGTTTTTAACCACTTCATAAATACCGACCCTTCCCTTGTATCCACCCTTGCAGTTTTCGCATCCGATAGGGCCGAATATCTTGAAGGTACCGATCTTGTCTTCGGGAAATCCCTCCCTCAGCAAGGTTTCTCGCGGAACATCGACCTCCTTCTTGCAGGCGCTGCAGAGCTTCCGTGCAAGACGCTGAGCAATAATCAAATTGACTGAAGTTGCAATATTGAAGGCCGGCACACCCATGTTGCGCAGACGCGTCAAGGTTTCTGCGGCGCTGTTAGTGTGCAATGTAGACATTACCATGTGCCCGGTTTGGGCGGCCTTGATTGCGATCTCAGCCGTCTCTAGGTCGCGAATCTCACCCACCATGATTACGTCTGGATCTTGGCGAAGGAAGGCGCGGAGTGCTTGTGCGAAGTCCATGCCTTGACGCGGGTTGACGTTGACTTGGTTGATGCCTTCCAGATTGATTTCTACCGGATCCTCTGCTGTGGAAATATTGATATCTACCGTGTTGAGGATGTTTAGGCCGGTGTAGAGTGAAACGGTTTTGCCTGAGCCTGTAGGGCCCGTGACCAAAATCATACCCTGAGGCTGCTTCAGGGCATTCAGATAGAGTTCTTTTTGCTCTTCTTCATAGCCTAGGGCGTCAATACCCATCTGAGCGCTGGATGGGTCAAGGATACGCATCACGATCTTCTCGCCCCAGAGGGTGGGAAGCGTATTAACGCGGAAGTCGATGGCTTTGGACTTGGATATCTTCATTTTGATCCGGCCGTCCTGGGGTTTTCGACGTTCGGATATGTCCAGTGCGGCCATAACTTTAAGGCGTGCTGAGATACGGCTGGCTAGTTGTATGGGGGGGCGAGCTACCTCATGTAGAATTCCGTCTGTACGAAACCTGACTCGGTAAGTTCGCTCATAAGGTTCAAAGTGGAGGTCTGACGCCCCTCCTTTTATAGCGTCAAGAAGCATTTTGTTTACAAAGCGGACAACGGGAGCATCGTCAGCTTCAGTATTTGCTCCATTATCCTGCTTGGCATCGTCAACTGCTTCAATGTCGACGCCATCTAGGTCTACGTCACCAAGGTCTTCCATTGCGGAGACGGTGCTTTCAAAATACTTTTCAATAGCATCGCCAAGTTTATCATCCTCAACGAGGATGCTTTCCGTTGTTAGTCCAGTGCTAAACTGAATATCAGTTACTGCTTGGTGGTTAGTCGGATCAGATACTGCAATGAAGAGCTTATTGCCCCGGCGCCAAAGAGGGAGGGCACGATGCTGGCGAATCAGCTTTTCAGTTACTAAATCCTTAGGGAGCCCCTCCCTTTCTGATGCGCTTAGGTCGTAGAGGGCTACTCCGAATTGCTCGGCTGCTAATTCTGCAATTACGCGGCTTTTCACCAGTCGATTTTGGACTAGGTAAGATACCAGTGGAACTTTATTGCGGGCGCACTGCTGAAGTGCTTGGATGGCGTTTTTCTCATCTATGATCCCTGCGGAAACCATTTGCTTGGCAAGGCCTGATAGATTTACATTTTCACTCATGTCTGCTTCGCCGAGTCATGGGGCAACGGATGTTATAGCCTATTTACTTCCTCAGTGATGGAAAAAATGAAGGCGCCGTCAGGCGCCTTCATCTGTCAGACGAGCCTATCAGCTGCAGTTGCGAGGCTTGAATTCATCGGCCAGTTTATTAGTCTTGCAGGTCCAGACCCCGTTGGCATCACGGCTCAGGGTGATGGTGGCGCCTTTGGTTTTGGGGCCTGAATTTTTGAAGGTGAAGACCAGGTCGCCAGAACCATCATCATTGAATTTCGGATCGGAAATATCACCCAGCGGGCTTGCAGTAGTGCCGCTTCCGAGGCGGGCCAGAGTGACGGAGGCACCGCCTGCACCCTGAGCAAACGCGTCTTCCACACCCGTCTTCAGCGGCGCGATCGCAGCCAGGCCGGTAGCGGTTTCCGAGCGCGCGATGTAATTCTGATAGGCCGGGATAGCAATGGCAGCCAGGATGCCGATGATCGCAACGACGATCATCAGTTCGATCAAGGTAAAGCCTTTTTGAGCTTTCATTCATGTTCTCCAAGGGTAAATGTTTACGACTGCTCAGGCAGCTGCCATTCTTGCAAGCAAGAGCCTTGCCAACTTTTAAATTCCTGAGATTGCCTGGTTCAGAGCTTGAAAGTCGTGCAGGGGCTGACAAAAAACGTCAATGAGTGCCAAGAATGTCTGATGCGAATGTAAGGCCTGCAGTCGCCTTCCTGCTGCTACTGCTTGCGGTTTCTTTCAGCAACCCAATGCACCTTTACCCCCTTCCTAATTACATAGAGGAGCTCATGAGTTCCTTCGCAGTGACGGGGGCTGTCGTCGCCATGCTCTGGCGCGTTCAAACGTTAAGGTTTTCGGTAGGTACGTTTATCTGGCTCGGGCTTGGCGTTCTTTTCCTGTTCTCCGTGCTCTTTCACCCCGCTGCCTTTCAGGCGGGCAAGGCCGCTTATCTTGTCTACTGGCTTATGGGGTGGATGGCGATCCTGATCGGCGAGCAGGTTGATTGGGAGGGCTATGACATTGTTGATTGGATTGCCCGGATATTTTGCTGGTGCGCATTGGTAGGGGTGGTTGTAGGTTGGGCCCGTCATCTCGATCTACTGGGGGCTTGGGCGGCTTTCATACCCCATGTGGTATCGAGTCGGATGGTCGGGCTGATAGGTCACGCCAATTTCTTTGCTTATCTTTGTCTCCTTGGTTTTTTCTGTGGTGCTTGGTGCTGGCATCGTAGAAAGGTAGTAACCCCTTGGTTTTTGATCGTTGGGTTGCTGATGCTCTCGGGGCTTGTTCTTTCCGGTGCGCGCTCTGCTTTGGTGGCTTGGCTGGCCTTGGTCGTGGTGTTGTGGCTGCGTGATCGGCAAGCCAGTCGCTATCGGTTTGCCTTGTCAATAGGGTTGGTTATAGCGCTGTGCATAGCGCCTTTCGGTGGCAGCATCGCGGCCTGGCTGTCGCAATTCGGATCACCGGCACTGGAAGATGGTCGCTTGTCTGTCATTGGATCGAGAGGGCTTGACAGTTCTGGGCGCATACTGGAATGGAAAGTTGCCCTTGCCGTCCTGGCCGATCATCCTTGGTTTGGTGTCGGCATAGGCAATTATGCAGGTGAGGCCTATTCAGAGCATATTCGCCAAGGAATTGCCTCGCCTCAGGGGCTTTTTGTTCACTCACACAACTCAATCCTTCAGCTTGCGACAGAGCTGGGTGTCATGGGGGGGCTGTGGTGTGTGCTTGTTGTCGCTGCATTGTGTTTCTCTGGCTGGAGGGCGCTTCAGTCCGAGAGTAAACAATTGCCGATATCCATATTGTCCGTCTTTTGTATCTACAGCCTCTTCGAGTTCCCTCTTTGGACCATGCATTTTTTGGTGCTGAACCTGCTTTTGGTGGGATGCCTTTCAAGGCCTGTCGTTTTGTTGCCGTTGAAGCTGGGCAAAATTCTCGCATCTGTCATCGGTGCCGCCTTGCTGATGGTGATGGTCATCTACGTTCCGCTGGTTGAACGTTTTTACTGGTCCTTTAAGCAGTACATAGTCAGAGCGCCTGTTGATGCCAATGAATACACCTTCATGAATGCCATGATCCGTGATCCTTTGATGGAGCCGGCGGGCTATTTGATCTACTTCGCCAACTTCCAGTTGTCACTAAAGACGCTGCAACAGGAGCGGGACGTTCTTGAGCGCTTTCAGCGCTTCCTGCCTTACGCACCCTTGATGGCTCGTTTGGCGTGTGTCCAGGTCGCCATGGGTGATGTCGAGGAAGGTCGGAAGACCGCCGAGGATGCTCGCTTGTATTACGGCGCGCTTGCTGAGCAGCAGCTGTTAGCAGCGAAAGCAGATGCTGAGCGGGTATTCCCTGAAATTGATTTTTCTGTTCTTTCCGTACCGCAAGGCTGATTGCCTGCCCCGCTGCTGAATGCTAAATTCCGCCCCGCCGCCGGAATAGCTCAGTAGGTAGAGCAGCGCACTCGTAACGCGAAGGTCGCAGGTTCGATTCCTGTTTCCGGCACCAGCTCAACAAAAAGCCCCGCAATCGCGGGGCTTTTTGCTTTCTGGCGGTTCGCCCTCAGAGGCTGAGCCGCATGGACAGGTCCACCGCCCGGACATCCTTGGTCAGGGTGCCGATGGAGATGTAGTCGACCCCCGTCTCGGCGATGGTGCGCAGTGTGGTGTCGTTGATGCCGCCGGAGGCTTCCAGCTTGGCGCGGCCGGCGGTGAGGGTGACGGCGGTGCGCATGTCGTCGAGGCTCAGCTCGTCCAGCATGATGATGTCGGCACCGGCATCCAGCGCCTGTTGCAGTTCGTCCAGGTTTTCCACCTCCACTTCAACCGGCTTGCCGGGTGCGATGCGGTGGGCGGCGTTGATGGCCTGGGTGATTCCGCCGCAGGCGGCGATGTGGTTTTCCTTGATCAGGAAGGCGTCGTACAGGCCGATCCGATGGTTGTGGCCGCCGCCGCAGGTGACGGCGTACTTCTGCGCAAGGCGCAGGCCGGGCAGGGTCTTGCGGGTGTCCAGCAGCTTCACCGAGGTGCCTTTCACCAGCTCCACATAATGAGCGACGCGGGTGGCGACGCCGGAGAGGCATTGGAGGAAGTTCAGTGCGCTGCGTTCGCCGCTGAGCAATGCCCGCGCCGGGCCTTCCAGATGGAAGAGGGCCTGGTTGGGCTGGACGCGATCACCGTCCGCCACCTGCCAATGCACGGCCACGCGAGGGTCGAGTTGGCGGAACACCGCGTCGACCCACGCGGTCCCAGCAATCACAGCGGCTTCGCGGGTGATCACCGTGGCATGGGCGAGGCGTTCCTCGGGGATGAGCTGTGCGGTGATGTCGCCGCTGCCGATGTCCTCGGTCAGCGCGCGTCGTACGTTGGCTTCGATTTCCGCGCTCAGGTCGGCAAGGGTCAGGTTGGGCATGGGAGGCTCCGCTGCGAGATGGCGCGATTATAGAGGCCGGCGGACCGCCGGTGCAGCGGCGGTGGTAACGGTCGCTGGCTTTCTGCTAGATATTCAGAACGGCACCGGCTGTCAGCCGCGTGCCTACAAGGGTTGGGTTCTGTGTGACATGCGTCATAACTGCAGGAAGTGTCCCCTTGGTTGCGGAACGAGTATCCCTATAATGAGTCTGAATTTCTCTATTTGACGCCAGAGGCTTGACGTTGAAGTGATCCTTCGACGTAGCTGAGCAGTCCGAATCCCCTGTCCCAGGTGGTCGGCTGCGGGAGACTCGCTATGCAGACCGACGCGAACGTGGTGCCTCTCAAGGGCGCCTCCGAGCAAACGCCAACTTCGCCGGTAGGAAGGCTGCCCGTGGCACTCATCCAGGTGCGCGACAAGGCTGCACAACAGCTCAAGCAAGCGCTGCAGGCGCTGTTCGACAACGCGGACGACACTCTCTTCCAGATGGCCGACCGCGCGACCAGCAATGCCGAGCAGAATGCATTCTTCGAAGCCATGCGCGACCTGCGTCTCAAGCGCAAGAGCATCGAGCGTGGCTTCCTGCAAAAGGTCTTCGAGACCTTCTCCAACCTCAACCAGTACGAGATCGGCCGCGCGCCGCAGCTCGACGCGGTGTCGTTCGAGAGCCTGAGCCTGGTCCAGAACGACGACCTCGAAGAGTCCGTCGCCCAGGACACCATGGTGTCCAAGGTGATGAGCCGTGACGCTGTCGCCCTCGGCCACCTCACCACCCGCATCAATACCCTCGTCAGCAAGAAGATCGACGACCGCACCAACCCGCTCGGTCCGCGCGCCCTGTGCGAGGCCTTCCTCGACGCCTGCCGCGGCCTAGGCGTTGAGATCAAGGTCAAGCTGATCATCTTCAAGCTGTTTGACAAGTACGTGTTGACCGAACTGGACCAGCTCTACGCCGAAGCCAACCAGTTGCTGATCACCGCCGGCGTGTTGCCGGAGCTGAAGTCCGCGCCACCGGCCCGCCGTCCCCAAGGCCGCACCCCTGGCGCTGCGCGTTCCGCTGCTGCTGGCGGGGATGCCGCCGGTGTCGTCGCCGACATGGCCAGCGAAGAGGTCCAGGAAGTCTTCGGCGCCCTGCAGGCCCTGCTCTCCGAAGTGCGTGGCAGCGGGCTGCCCCGCCGTGAGGTGCCGGCCGATGCCGTGCCCATCACCAGCAACGACCTCATGCGCCTGCTGTCGCACCTGCAGCAGCACCTGTCCGCCCAGAAGGTGGACGACATCGACGTCCGCTTCCAGCTGGACAGCCTGCTCACCCGCGCCAGCGCCAAGAGCGGCCGTTCCCGCGTAGTCGGTCAGGTGGATGACGACGTCATCAACCTGGTGTCGATGCTCTTCGAATTCATCCTCGACGACCGCTCCCTGCCGGATTCGCTCAAGGCCCTCATCGGCCGCCTGCAGATCCCGATGCTCAAGGTCGCCGTGCTGGACAAGACCTTCTTCAGCCGCGGCAGCCACCCAGCGCGCCGCCTGCTCAACGAGATCGCCTCGGCCGCCATGGGCTGGAGCGAGCAGGACGACCTCCAGCGCGACGTGCTCTACCAGCGCATCGAACAGGTGGTGCTGCGCCTGCTGAACGATTTCGTCGACGATCCGGGCATCTTCTCCGACCTGCTGTCCGACTTCCTCGCCTACACCGGCGACGAGCGCCGCCGCAGCGAGTTGCTGGAACAGCGCACCCGTGACGCCGAAGAAGGCCGCGCCAAGGCCGAGCTGGCTCGCCAGCAGGTGGAGCAGGCCCTCAACGAGCGCCTGCTGGGCCGTACCCTGCCCGAAGTGGTGGTGCGCCTGCTGCAGGAAGCCTGGAGCAAGGTGATGCTGCTCACCTGCCTCAAGCACGGTGCCGAGTCCGAAGAATGGCGTGCCACCCTGGCCACCATGGACGACCTGATCTGGAGCGTGGAGCCCCACGAGGCGCCCGAGGCCCGCATGCGCCTGCTGGAACTGGTGCCCGGCCTGCTCAAGTCGCTGCGCGAAGGGCTGACCAGCGCCGCCTTCGACCCGTTCTCCACCAGCGAATTCTTCAGCCAGCTGGAATCCCTGCATGTCCAGGCCTTCCAGCGCTTCAAACGCCCCGAGCCGGAGCCGGTGGTGGCCGACGTCGCCGAACCCGATGCGCCGATAGCCGCAGATGCCGCCCTGGTCGTGGACCTGCCCGAACTGGAGCTGGAAGCCGCTGCAGAAGCGCCGGCCATGGTCGAGGTGGTGGAAGAGATCATCCTGCTGGCGCCCGGCGAAAGCCGCGCGCCCGAGCCGGAAGCCTCGCTGCCCGAGGGCGACGAGGCCTTGGACCAGGTGGACAACCTGCGTGTCGGCAGTTGGGTCGAGTTCCAGGAAGACGAGGACCACAAGGTCCGCTGCAAGCTGGCGGCGATCATCAAGCCCACCGGCAAGTACATCTTCGTCAACCGCACCGGCATGAAGGTGCTGGAGAAGACCCGCATGGGCCTGGCCGTGGAGTTCCGCCGTGGCGCCATCCGCCTGCTGGACGACGCCCTGCTGTTCGACCGGGCCCTGGAGTCGGTGATCGGCAACCTGCGCAAGCTCAAGGGCGCCTGATCCAAGCGCTTCACCCAGGACGCCCGGCCCCGGCCGGGCGTCTGCGTTTCCGGGCCTTGGCCCGGGCAGCAGGCTGCTCTAGAGTGTCGGCGGATCAAGGAGCCGCCATGCAACCGGACATCGCCACCGGCTGGTGTGAAGACGCCCGCCACTGCCCCTCGCCCAACTTCAATGCCCGTCCGTACGGGGAAATCTCCCTGCTGGTCATTCACAACATCAGCCTGCCCCCGGGCCAGTTCGGCACCGGCAAGGTGGTGGAGTTCTTCCAGAACCGCCTGGACGCCGACGAGCATCCCTACTTCGCCGGCATCGCCGACATGCAGGTGTCCGCACACTTCCTCATCGAGCGCGACGGCCGGGTGACCCAGTTCGTCTCCTGCCTCGACCGCGCCTGGCACGCCGGCAAGTCCTCTTTCGAAGGTCGCGAGAACTGCAACGACTTTTCCCTGGGTATCGAACTGGAAGGCACCGACGACCTGCCCTACAGCGATGCCCAGTACGACGCCCTGGGCCGACTGGCCCGTGGTTTGCTGCGTGCCTACCCCGCCATAACCCCCGAGCGGGTCTGCGGCCACAGCGACATCGCCCCCGTGCGCAAGACAGACCCAGGGCCCGCTTTCGACTGGGCGCGGTTGCGCGCCAGCCTGCTGCATAAGGAGATGACCCCATGAGCTTCCTGGTACTGCTGCTGGTGCTGTGGATCGAGAAACTCTCCAACTGGCGCCAGCGCCTGCAACGGGACAGTGCCTGGCTGCGGCAGCTGGATGGCGCCGCCGCCAGCCGCCCCCTGGCGGGGCGGCCCTGGCTGGCGCTGGGGATCTGGGTGGTGCTGCCGCTGGTGGCGCTGGCCCTGGTGCTGACCTTGCTGCAGCCCCTGGCCTATGGCTGGCTGGCCCTTCCGGTGCACCTGCTGGTGGTGGTGTTCGCCCTTGGTCGTGGCGATGTCCAGGCCGACCTCGGCTCCTTCCGCGACGCCTGGCGCCGGGGCGATACCCAGGGTGCCCTGCATGTCGCCGAGCGCGACCTGGGCCTGCGGGTGGAGGAGGGCGACGACCTGCTGATGCGGGTGCAGGAGTACCTGGTCTGGCAGGCCTACCAGAGCTTCTTCGCGGTGATCTTCTGGTACTTCCTGCTGGGCCCGGTGGCGGCCCTGGCCTACCGCCTGCTGGCCTTGGCCGAGGTGCGCGCCGCGTCCCCCGCCATCCGCGAGCAGGCCCGACAGGTGCGGCATGCCTTCGACTGGGTACCGGTGCGGGTACTGGCGGCCAGCTTCTCCCTGGTGGGCAACTTCGTCGCCGTCAGCCGCGTACTGCTGCATGAGCTGCTCAACTGGGAGATGCCCGCCGAGCGTTTCGTGGTGATCGCCGGGCGTGCCGCCGGCGAACTGCCCGAGTCCAGCGCGGGCGAGGAGGGCGTGGCCAGCCTGGACGCCCTGTGGCACCTGCTGGTCCGTTCCGCCGTGCTCTGGTACGCGGGTTTCGCCCTGTGGACGCTGTTCTTCTGACGGCGCCTTTCGCGTTGATCTGTAGCCGTTCTTAACCTTAAGTTACAGAAACCCTCGCCGATATCGGGTACACAGGGCCTGCGTCGAGTGAGGGTCTTTTGTGATATCCGTCACTTTTATCGCCGGGCATAGGACGCCCTGATCGGTCTGCCGCAGGTCGGGCGATAGGGGACGGCATGCTGTCACCGTGCCATCCTGATTCCGTCCAAGACGCCGCATAACAATAAATAAGCAAGCCAGGAGACGTCGTGTGAAGACTCTGCTGTATCCGGCCATCGCGCTGATGAATCGCCTCAGCTTCGGCATGAAGTTCAGTCTGATCAGCGTACTGTTCTTCCTGCCGATGATCGTCACCAACTACTTTCTCGTTCGCGAGTCCTACGAGCAGTTCGTCAGCACCCGCAACGAACTGCAGAGCCTGGACCTGCTGCACGCCAGCCAGGGCCTGCGGCGCAACCTGGAAAGCCTCAACGACCTGGTGCTGATCAACTCCCTGATCGGCCAGTCCGGCCAGGCGGGCGACCTCGACAGCCGCGTCACCCGCGTGGAACAGGACGTGCTCGCGGCCCTCAAGGCGCTGCAGCCGGTCACCACCGACGCCGAGCAGGTCACCGAGTTCAACGCCAAGCGCGACGAAATGCTCAATGCCCTCCAGGCCGCGCAGAAGGAAACCTCCCTGCAGAGCAAGAGCGCGATGATCGAGAAGCTCCTCGGCAATGCCCAGGTCTTCATCAAGCTGGTCGCCAGCCAGGCCGGCCTCAGCCAGGACAGCCAGCGCGATGTGCGCCAGGTGGCCGAACTGATCACCAGCGTTACCCCCGATGTCACCGCTGGCATCAGCCAGGGGCGTGCCATCGGTTCCTACTCCCTTGGCCAGGGCTTCCTCAACTCCGCCGCCAGCACCAAGCTCGACGACCTGCTGCTGGACCTGGAGAAGCTCGGCAGCGAGTACGGCCTCAAGCTGCAGGACGCCCTCACCGGCAACCCGCGCGCCCAGGCCGCCCTCAGCCAGCAGGCCGACGCCAGCCGCGCCACCCTCAAGGAGGCCGCCACCCTGTTCGAGGAGCAGGTGATCATGGCCGATACCCTCGACACGCCCTGGGCCAGCTTCTACGACCAGGCCAGCGCGCTGATGGACAAGACCTACGCGCTGAACGACGCCGCCCTGGAGTTCCTGCGCAGCGACCTGGACAAGCGCCTCGGCGAGAAGCGTGTCCAGACCATCCTGCTGGTGGTGGCGCTGGTGGGTGTCTTCCTCGCCATCGTCTACCTCTACAGCGGTTTCTACGTCTCCACCCGCACCACCCTCAAGCGCCTGGGCAAGGTGCTCGACCAGGTGGCCGCTGGCGACATGACCGTCAGCTTCCAGGCCGAAAGCCGCGACGAACTGGGCGAGCTGGGGCAGGTGTTCAACGGCACCGTGGCCAAGATCCATGACCTGATCCAGCTGGTCGGGCAGACCGTCTCGGAGGTCGAACGCCAGGCCAGCCGCGTCCAGCAGGTGTCCGAGGAGAGCAACCTCGCCGTCGCCGGGCAGCGCAGCCAGATCGAGCAGGTCGCCACCGCCATGAACCAGATGTCCGCCACCGCCCAGGAAGTGGCGCGCAGCGCGGCGGCCGCCGTCGGCAGCGCCCACAGCGTCAACGAAGAGACCGTCAACGGCCGCAGCCTGGTGGAATCCCAGCTGGGCAGCATCGAACGCCTGGCCCACGAGATCGAGCAGTCGGTGAACGTCATCAACCAGCTGGCGTCCGACAGCGCCTCCATCAGTCGGGTGCTGGAAGTGATCAAGGGCATCGCCGAGCAGACCAACCTGCTGGCCCTCAACGCCGCCATCGAAGCCGCCCGTGCCGGTGAGCAGGGGCGCGGGTTCGCCGTGGTGGCCGACGAGGTGCGCACCCTCGCCAAGCGCACCCAGCAGTCCACCGAGGAGATCGAACAGATGATCGCCCGCCTGCAGGGCGGTGTCGGCGCGGCCGTGAAGGCGATGAACACCAGCCACCAGATGGCCGGCGGCACCGTCAACCAGTCCGGCCGCGTGCAGCAGGCGCTGGAGAACATCCTTGGCGCCGTGGGGATGATCGTCGACCAGAACCAGCAGATCGCCGCGGCTGCCGAGCAGCAGACCGCCGTCGCCCACGACATCGACCAGAACATCGTCGAGATCAACAGCGCCGGCGAACGCACCGCCCAGGGGGCCAGCCAGACCGAACAGGCCAGCCGCCAGCTGTCCGACCTGGTCGCGCAGCTCAAGCAGCTGATCGGCGCGTTCCGCGTCTGATCGTCAGTCGCAAGCAAAAGCCCGCCAATCGGCGGGCTTTTCGTTTGTTGGCCTACGGGATAGGTCGTAGCCCGGGCTTCAGCCCGGGAACGGCGCCCAGCCGAACAGCTCGCAGGCGTTCCGGCTGCTGGCCGCCGCCAGGGCATCCGGCGTCAGCCCCATCAGTTCGGCGAGGTTGGCGCAGATGGCCGGCAGATATTCCGGGCTGTTGCGCTGGTGCGGATGCATGGAGGGCGCCATGTCCGGCGCATCGGTCTCCAGCACGATGGCGTCCAGGGGGAGGCGCGGCACCACCTTGCGCAGGCGGTTGGCCTGGGGCCAGGTGGGGGCGCCGCCCAAGCCCAGGCGGAAGCCCAGCTTCAGGTACTCGCGGGCTTCCTCGTAGCTGCCGGCGAAGGCGTGGACGATGCCGCCCCGGGCAAGGCGGATGCGCTTGAGGGTGGCGATCACTGCCGCGTGGCTACGGCGCACGTGCAGCAGGGCCGGCAGGTGCAGGTCGACGGCCAGCGCCAGCTGCGCCTCGAACAGCGCCTGCTGGGCGTCGCGGTCGAGTTCGGGGAGGAAGTAGTCGAGGCCGATCTCGCCCACCGCACACAGCTTCGGGTGGCCGGCCAGGGCTTCCAGGCGCTGGCGCAGGGCCGCCAGGTGCTCGGGGCGGTGGTCGGTGAGGTAGATGGGGTGCAGGCCGAAGGCGGCGTACAGGTCCGGTTCGGTCTCGGCCAGGTGCCAGATGCGCGCCCAGTTGGCCTCGAACACCCCCATCAGCACCTGACGCTCCACGCCCAGTGCACGGGCGCGCTGCAGCACGGCCGGGCGGTCGGCATCGAATTCTGGGAAGTCCAGGTGGGTGTGGGTATCGATCAGCATGGCGGTCGGCTGCCTGGGACCTGGCTGTCAGCCTAGCCCAGAGGCGCCGCCAGCGGGCGGCGCCTCCGTGCCGAGGGGGCGAATCAGTGGTGTTCGCGGGTGGCGCGGAATTTCACGTCCGGCCAGCGTTCTTCCATCAGGCTGAGGTTCACGCGGGTCGGTGCCAGGTAGGTGAGGTGGCCACCGCCGTCCACGGCGAGGTTCTCGAAGGCCTTGTCCTGGAACTCCTTGAGCTTCTTCTCGTCCTTGCACTCGATCCAGCGCGCCGACCAGACGTTGATCGCCTCGTAGGCGCATTCCACCTTGTATTCCTCCTTCAGGCGGCTGGCGACCACGTCGAACTGCAGCACGCCGACGGCACCGAGGATGATGTCGTTGTTGCGCTCGGGGAAGAACACCTGGGTGGCGCCTTCCTCGGCCAGCTCCTGCAGACCCTGGCGCAGCTGCTTGGACTTCAGCGGGTCCTTCAGGCGCACGCGGCGGAACAGTTCCGGGGCGAAGTGCGGGATGCCGGTGAAGCCCAGGGCTTCGCCTTCGGTGAAGGTGTCGCCGATCTGGATGGTGCCGTGGTTGTGCAGGCCGATGATGTCGCCGGCGAAGGCCTCTTCCAGCTGCTCACGCTCGCTGGAGAAGAAGGTCAGCGCGTCAGCGATCTTCACGTCCTTGCCCAGGCGTACGTGGCGCATCTTCATGCCCTTCTCGTACTTGCCCGAGCAGATGCGCATGAAGGCGATGCGGTCGCGGTGTTTCGGGTCCATGTTCGCCTGGATCTTGAACACGAAGCCGGAGAACTTCTCCTCGGTGGGCTCGACGCTGCGCTCGTGGGTGGCGCGGGGCAGCGGCTTGGGCGCCCAGTCGACGATGCAGTCGAGCACCTGGTCGACACCGAAGTTGCCCAGCGCGGTGCCGAAGAACACCGGGGTCATCTCGCCCTTGAGGAAGGCGTCCTTCTCGAAGACGTGGCAGGCGCCCTGCACCAGCTCCAGCTCTTCGAGGAAGTTGTCGTAGAGATCGCCCAGGTGCGCGCGGGCCTCGTCGGAGTCCAGCTTCTCGATGACCTTGGTCTCGATGCGCTCATGGCCGTGGCCCGGCACGTAGACGATGATCTTGTCTTCGGCCAGGTGGTACACGCCCTTGAAGTCCTTGTAGCAGCCGATCGGCCAGGTGATGGGCGCGGCCTTGATCTTCAGCACCGCCTCGATCTCGTCGAGCAGCTCGATGGGGTCGCGGATGTCGCGGTCCAGCTTGTTGATGAAGCTGACGATTGGGGTGTCGCGCAGGCGGCAGACTTCCATCAGCGCGATGGTGCGCGGCTCGACGCCTTTACCGCCGTCGAGGACCATCAGCGCCGAGTCCACCGCGGTCAGGGTGCGGTAGGTGTCTTCGGAGAAGTCTTCGTGGCCGGGGGTGTCGAGCAGGTTGATCATGTGCTCGCGGTAGGGGAACTGCATCACCGAGGTGGTGA
>Ga0247725_1000613_pt1 | contig 23605 bp, 14 predicted proteins | sample OKSTACKMCFT3sol_FD_183021 | JGI IMG/M metagenome (GOLD analysis project Ga0247725, IMG submission 183021) | Subsurface sediment microbial communities from gas well in Oklahoma, United States - OK STACK MC-FT3-sol | ecosystem: Environmental > Terrestrial > Deep subsurface > Rock core/Sediment...
ACCTGTCGCTGTATTAAAGCTCGCCCAGCTTGGTTTATTAGCAATGCTGAAGGTTAAGGTAGTGCCTGTGTCTACATCTGCCGCTGTTGGGATAAAGCTATACACTGCCCCCTGAGCGACAGTCACAGCAGGACTTCCAGTGATAGTCGGTGCATCGTTAACGTTCGTTACTGTCAGCGTAAAGGCTGGCAAGGCTGCACTCAATGCACCGTCCGAGACTGAAATCACTATACCTGCTGTAGCCCCAACATCTGCATTCGCCGGAGTACCAGTCAGCGCTCCTGTCGCTGTATTAAAGCTCGCCCAGCTTGGTTTATTGGCAATGCTAAAGGTCAGTGTAGTACCGACATCCACGTCAGCTGCTGTTGGGATAAAGCTATACACTGCCCCCTGAGCCACTGTGGTTGCAGGAGAGCCTGTGATAGTCGGTGCATCGTTGATATTAGCCACAATGACGTTAAAGCTCTGATCTGCAAATAAACCTGCTGCATCCGTTACTCTTAATGTCACCGCATGAGTGCCTACATCGCCACTGCCAGGAGTACCTGATAATACACCTGTGCCAGCATTAAAGTTTAGCCAGGCTGGTTTGGTCAACACTGAGCGGGTTAAGGTATCCCCCACATCCACATCAGTGCCTGCAAAGCTGTAGCTGTACGCGGCCCCCTGAGTGGCAACTGTAACTGCAGCTGAGCTAACGACAGGTGCATCATTGGTGTTAACCACTGTGATAGCAAAAGCAGGAAGTGACGCTGTTGCAGTGCCATCGCTGACGCTGATCACTATGCCTGAGGTAATGCCTACATGCTCATTACCTGGTGTTCCGCTCAGCGCACCAGTCGCAGTATTAAAGGTTGCCCACACTGGTTTATTACTGATACTGAACGTGAAAGTAGTACCCGTATCTGCATCAGTAGCAGTAGGTGTAAAGCTATATGAGCTATCTTCATTGACTGAAGTAGCGGCTGTGCCTGAAATCACCGGAGTCGCGTTGTAGAGTTTCACGACTGTCGCTGTGGCAGCCGCCCCTGTATTTCCAACTGTATCGGTCAGGCTCACGCTGAGTTGTAAAGTGCCTTCTGCCAGACCTGTCACGTTAATAGATCCAATCTGCTGATTGGCTGCCGTCACCACAGCTGTGCCTGTCACAGAATTCGTGCCGTCACTAATCACGTAAGTGTAAGTTGAGCCAACCTCAGCACCAGCAAACACAAAACTCATAGCATTCTGATTTGCAGCATCAATGCGGCTTTGCTGAATCACTACGCTATAGCCTGATGGTGGCAATAAGTCGATCGTCAGTTCATTAACGGAAGCATCAGTGCCTATATTGCCTTGCGCATCTGTAGCACTAACAGAAACGTCGTACACGCCATCAGTCAGTGCCGAAATTTGATTATCGGCCAAAGCCCAGTTGCCATTACCACTATTGGTCGGTACATAGGTTTGCCCATTCACCACCAGGCTCAAAGTGGCAGTATTGTCGTTTACAGTACCAGCCAAAGCAGGGGTAGAGTCCGCTGTTGCCAGTGTTGTTACTGTCACAACAGGAGCTACGGAATCCTGAGTAATAGTTGGAACATTTGTCACAGTAGATATATTGCCAGCTTTGTCTTTAACAACAACTACAAAATTATTTGCCACATTCTGAGTAAGAGATGCAGTCAGTGACCAAGTGCCTGTGGCGGCAGATCCCACTACAGCGTTTGCCAACACTGTACTGTTATCAGCAACTCCATCGTTATCGGTATCGGCAAACAACTCGACTGTGACACCATCTTCTGCATGAGTCCCGCTAATCACCTGGTTGACTGTATTCACAGCTAAAGCCGCAGCCGGACTGGTAATCACCGCAGCGCCTGGAGCTATAGAATCTTCCGTAATAGTGGGCACATCTACAGCAGCTGAGATATTGCCTGCTGCATCTTCAGCTACAACCACATAATTATGTGCCGAGTCAGCGGTTAAAGGTTGCAGCAAGCTCCAGTTGCCAGCAGTATCAACTATGGCACTAACTAATACTCCACCATCTGCTGTGCCATCGTTGCCTGTGTCTGTATAGAGGTTAATCGTCAGGCCAATTTCGCTGTGAGTACCTTTAATCTGGTAATTTGCCGCATTGACAAATACAGCCTGAGCCGGGTCTGTCACCACTGCAATCACCGGAGCAGTGGTATCTACCTGCGCGGCACTGTTAGCAACACCAGTGAAATTTAGAGTTGCATCATTGTTGCCTGCATCTTTAATGGTAGCGCCGTTAAGCAGGGACAACCCATCACTGGCGACTGAAACACCTGTACCCGTAGTATCCTCACCAGCCTGCACCGTATAGCTTAAGGTTAAAACTGCACCTGCATGGCCAGTTAATACCGCCTGACGAGTGGTCCCGCCTACATCTATGGTCAGGCTGTAGTTTGAATTCGCACTTGATAGGACCAAGGCTTCAGTAAAGGTGAGCGTAAAGCTAACTGTTTCACCGGCTTTATAGCGTCCGTCCGCAATAACCACTGAACTGACTGCAGGTGCATTAGCATCTTTGACTATGGTGTCTGTAACAGCCGTACTTACATTGCCATGCTCATCCGTTAAGGTCAGGCTAATGGTTAAAGTGCCGTCAGGCAAGCTAGTGACATTTAATCCGCTGATACTATCGCCTGTCGCATTCACTGTGCCAGAGCCTGTAACCGCAGTACCGCCCCCAGAGCTGCTTATACTGTAATTAGCAGTCAGTGCCGCAGTCTCTGTGCCAGCAAAAGCCACAGTTACACTGAGGTTATTTTGATTGCCCATATCCACAGCAGTTTGAGTGAAATCGACCGCAGTAAGATTTGGCGCCACTTTATCAACTGTATGTGCTGTGCCAGCACTATAAGCCGCCAGTATATTGCCAGCAGCATCAGTGATATCGCTGGTCACGTGATCCAGCCGTATAGTGCCGTTTCCTGTCAGGCTACCCACTGTGACATTCACACTGCTACCAGAAGTTGCAGAAACTGCAGCAATCGAACCTGTAGTTCCCACTGTAGTCAGGGTAAAATCGTTGGTAGATACATTGTGTACAGTATCATTAAAGCTTACTTCAAACACCACAGAGGCAGCCCCTGCAGTTGAACCTGACGCTGGCGCGTTAGTGGTGATTTGAGGTGCAGTGCTGTCGATGGTTAAGGCTAATAGCGCAGATGAAGCAGAAATATTTCCGGCCACATCCTCTTCCACTATGCTGATGTTATGCACACCAGCCGCCAGAGCAGTGAGCGCTGTATAACTCCAGACTCCGCTGCCATTGGCAGTCACATTACCCAATACACCAGCCACACTGGAGCTGACAGTTACTTTACTGTTTGGCTCTACAGTGCCGCCAAAAGTCGGGGTGGTATCAGTGGTTAAGTTATCTGAATTTGAGATGCCTGTATCGCTGGCATCGGCTAAATCAGGTGCCCCTGAAGTTGCGACTACGGTGTCAATTACAATGACTAAAGGCGTTGAAGCAACAGACTCGTTACCCGCTTCATCTTTAGCTTTGGCGGTCAGGCTATGAGTGCCATCAATCAACGGAGTGCCTTGGATACTAATACTCCAGGCTGCACCAGTGACGGTATCAGTACCAAGCGTCGTAACCCCATCTGATCCATACAAGGTAATTAAGTCACCATCTGAACCGACTCCGGCTATGGTTGGGGTATTAAAATTGGTAATTTTGTCTGTATTACTGACCCCACGGTCAGACGCGGTTTCCAAACCTAAGTTAGTAGGAGCTAAAGCTGCTACATTATCTACTTGATAGACTTCAGCTGCAGTTATAGTGACACCAGCCAGTGGCGAATTCATCGCATTACCCAAAGCGTCAACAATGCTGTAGCCGCTCGCCATCAGCAGCTCTACAACTCCGTTATGGCTCGCTAAAGTACCGCCAGAAAAAGTCAGGTCGTATTGAGTGGCGCTATTGGCCACCAGCCCAATCACGCTGGCACCCGACGCACTTAGCACAAAATCGGCAGCATCCACCCCAGTCACAGCTTCGCTAAAAGTGACACGCCAGGTCAGGCTGTCTGCATTGGTCCACTGATTTGTTGTTATCGGAAAACGTGTAGCACTGCTAATCACAGGCCTGATGGCATCTATCGCATCTGTGTTTTGACTAATAGCAGTGGTAAACGCTGTTGAGCTATTGCCCGCAGAATCAGTGACCACAACGGATACAGGCAAATCAGTGCCTGCCGCACTATCAGTTCCACCATCAGGGATAGTAAAAGTCGCAGTGTAGCTTGTGTCACCGATTTTATTGATATTACCAAGAGCCAAACCTGCTATGGTGCTGGCAGCCAAACTGTAGCTGTCTGTATCAGCATTTACGACAATAGTAGCAGTCACCGAATCACCAATCTTCATTGGAGTATTGGGGATAGTCACAGAGTCGATCACAGGTGCTGTGGTATCAATCACCAGGTTTTTATTGTTACTAAGCGAATTCGCTGCGCCTAACGCTGGCAGAGTTAAGATCGCATCATTGGTAGCCGCATCCTTGATTGTACCGCTTGCCAGAGCTAAAGCTGTTGTACTGAAGTATTCCAAATCGGCACTGGTATCACCAGGCTGTACCTGATAACTAAAAGTAAGGGCAGTGGTCCCTGTGCCCGTCGTGTAGACAGCCGTCCGGTCTGTAACTCCTGTTTCAAGAAGCAATTCAGGTGCACCTGTCACATCCACAGCTTTTGAAAAGGTGACGATCAGACTCAGCGTATCCCCAGCATTATAATAACCATCAGCAGTAGAACTACTGACCGATACCACAGTCGGCGGCGCGTCGTCATTGGTGATAGTGCCAGTTGCCGTAGCATCAGCTAAAGTGGCATTGCTTGGGCCAGATAAAGTCGCAGTTATAGTTTCATCCGGCTCATTAACCGCATCGCCTGACACTGTTACAGTAAAGGTTTTGCTGGTTTCGCCAGCCGCAAAGTTTAAGGTACCACTTGCTGCAGTGTAATCTGAGCCAGCCTCTGCAGTGCCATCACTGGTGGCATAGTTCACACTAACAGCACGGCCAGATACCGGAGCCAGACTCACAGTAAAGGTCATAGTACTGCTGCCACTATCGCCTTCAGTCACGCTGCTGTCTGCAATAGATAAGGCAGGTAAATCATCATCATCTGTGATAGTGATGATCTGCTGCTGCTCATTATTTTCAGTAGCTGCGCCGCCCCCCGAAACACCATCAATATCCAGAATAATGCTTTCATCTGCTTCATCCAAAGCATCCGACACAGCAGTGACAGTTGTTGTACCAGTCGTTTGCCCTGCAGTAATAGTAATACTGGACGGAGACAAGCTGTAGTCTGCACCACTGGCAGTGCCCGAAGCACTTAAAGACACCGTCACATCAGAACTGGACGCTGCGCTTAAAGTTGCAGTCACAGTCGATGTTCCGGCAGCTTCTGCAATAGTGGTGGGGCTGACCGATAAAGTCACAGTGCCCGACAAGGTCGTTAAATCCACCTTGGTGGCGCTGGCTTGCAAATTAGGAATAGCGTCTTGCGTTACCACATAAACATCATAAGCAGTGCCGCTCAGCAAGCCAGTAATAGTGGCAGTGGCGTCAACACCGGCAGAAGTTACTATAGAACCACTGACCAGAGGTGCAGCACCAGCCGCATTTTGCCCAGCCTTCACGTGAGCAGAGCTTGGGACTGATGCGTCATCCGGCACAACCACATAATACGCCATACCAGCTTCGCTGGACCGAACCGTCAGCGTACTGCCTGTAGTGGTGGTGGCGGATAATGCAGGGGTACTGTTTTGGAAAGATGGTGCGACATTGTCCACGACCGTAATGGTAAAAGCTTCTGAATAAGTGCCACCGGCAATATCTGTGGTAAGGATTCTGACACTGTAACTGCCAGGGTTTAACAAAGCAGGGTTGTTTGCTCGTAGCGACGTGCCATCGATATTAAAGCTGGTGTTGTCGTCATCCCCTGCCCCAGCAACCAGCGTATAAGTATGATTATTGTCGCCATCAGCGTCTGTGGTGGTCAGAGTGCCGACCACAGCATTAGCTCCAGCCCCCTGATTAACTGTTGTTGGGGTTAAACCTATATCTGTTGGTAAATTATTTGGGTTAGTAACGGTCACAATAAAAGTATCAGTACCGACATTACCTGAGCGGTCTGTAGCTGTCAGTGTAATGGTTGAAGTACCTACCGCAGCCCCGGTCACAGTCACGGTTCGGTTTGCACCACTGCCGCCCACCACCACATTACCTAAGGGCACAGCTGTGGTATTGGTGCTGCCGGTGACCGCCATTGTGATAGCTGCCGCAGGCGTATAATCATCCCCAACAGTAAAACCCAAAGCACCAGTACTGGCGCCCACCGAAAGACTCTGATCAACTACCTTGTTGCTGAAGGTTGGGCCTGCAACGTCGGCAGATTCAGTGGCAAAACTAACCAGACGCATCACGTCAAGCCTGTCTCCTGCCCTATTAACAAAAGTCAGGCGGAATTTTGTTAGATTAACGCCAATAAAATTACTTAATGCACCAGCAGAGGCAAAGGCAAAGGTGCTCTTTGCGGTTGTATCATTGGTAATAGCAGTAGAGAGGATTGTTCCTCCACCGGCCTGGGCTGTCGGATACCCCGTGATGCGCACGCTGCTAAATATAGTTGAATAACCAGCAAATTCATCAGCCACAGCATTAGTTAACTGAAAACTTCCGCTGCGTTTTCTGATTTCTATATGATTGGTTCCACTCTCGGTTACTTTAGCCTCCATTTGATTGCCAACCATCTTTAAAAATGCGGGGACATAAGCTGAACTAAAGAAGTTAACCAATCCTGCCGTCTTGCCACCGTATCCATTGTTGTGCATAAAACCACAACCTATGTAGTCAGTGGAATCAACGGAATGGTAGAAGTAAGCTCTACCTGCGTCGCTTGGACAATTATCTGTAACGCCATTTACTCCCGCGTCTTCCCCCCCATATTGGTACTTGAAAGTATCTTTATCACTGAGTGTAAAAGTCCCAGCCAAAACCCCAGAAAAATCCATCAAGGCCTTTTCAGAAAAAGCCAGTTGGGTGTCAATCTGACCTTGTTGGATTTCCAGATCCCAGTCGCCGTTTTGTGCCAGATTGCCAGTTAAATCATTGGATGCCGCGACATCCAGATGGGTGTTTTGCTGAATTAATTCCAGCAGTTCTTCACCTGCTGTACCTGACGCCAAATCACAACCATAGAGCAGTAAATCTGCACCTTCTTTTAAAGCCCCATTCAAGGCGGCAAATACTTCAACCTGCTGTTTCAGGTTTTCTGCATTTACTTTGCTATTACCCAGCTGCAGTTCGCCCTCTGTGGCGTGAGAGATAATATGCAGGGCTGACAAACCTTGATAACGCGCTAATATAGTGCTGAGCTGACTGCCGGCATCCTGATCTGCTTTTAATTCAATAATTTCCACACCAGGTTTTAACGCCCGGTAAAACACCTGTTTATCCGGCACTGCGGAGTCAATCAGCACCAGCTCGTTTATGCTTGAGGCTTGCTTAATAGCCAGATCGTCGTCGGATTCGGTCACCTCAGTCCAGTTGGATTGCGGCTCTGTCGGGTAAAGACCAAGCCCTGAGCTCGGCGCCGTTAAATAACTACGCTGATACTGATAACTGGCCTGTAGTTGGGCTCCATAAAAGCCAAAAGGCAATAATAAACCCGACAACACTTTACTCAAATTAACCTTCATCCCCGCCTCCAGCTTCAGCTGTTATGTTCCGTGCAGCGGGTCGGCTAACAATACAATGTGCCGCACTTGCTGTGGTATCCAGCCAAAAATCCATTTGTTGATATTTGACGAACAAATCAGGCGGTAAAATGCTGCGCCTGGCCTTAAACTCTACTTTTTTTCTGACCTGATGCAGCCCTTTAACCCCAAGCTGCTGGTCAAACTCACTTTCGTTATAATCTACTTGTTCAAAATCATGCGTAAAAAGCGGCTCCCCCAGAAACTGGTAAATCAGTTCCATAGTGCGGGCGGGCTTTTGGGTAAGAAGGTCATAATCGACCAGCAGCAGGCGGTCTGAATATTCGCCATAATAGGCTTCTTTTAATGCAGTCCAGGCGCTGCCAACAGTGCCTCCGCTGCTGATCAGAGATTCAGAGCGGCTATAGACGGTTTGCCTGGTTGCAGGGCTAAACATCCGGCTGTAATCAAAAGGATTTTTCCGGTAAATTTTCTCGAAACTATCCATCACCCATGCAGGGTTTCGCACACAGCAGATCACCTTAAAATCATCAAAAAGTTCAACCAGTTGATGTAACCGTGCTGTCCATTGTCTGTTGGTATCAAAAATAACGGCTTGAGAAGTATCGCTGTAATAGGCTTGAAACAAAGCTTTAGAAATGGCTTTGCGTTTTTTTTCATCAAAGAAACTATAGGATTCGCTATTGGCGCCCATTTGCTCCAAAGCGCCATTGACCAAACCGGCCACAGGGCTGCTGATCGCTGCGTGAAACCGTGGGTTTTGTCTTAAAATACCGGACAACAGTGTTGACCCGGAACGGGGTAATCCTGAAATAAAATGATACTTCTGCGTCACATCCAAATCCCTTGACTGCCGATACAGCTAAAACTGGCTAAGTTTAAGCCAGTTTAGAAGAATCGCCAAACCAAACCAAACAAATAGGTACAGTCATGCTCTATTTAGTTAGAGTTAAAACTCTACATTTTTTATGTTCTGCAAAAAAACAAATTATAAACAGTTGATTTGTACCAAAAACTGTCTAGCCTTACAAAGTTTCAATACAGGAACATTGCACATCCTCACATCATTTAAAGGAGTACGTTTATGGAACCCTTTACAGGCCAGATACAGGCCTTTGGTTTTAACTTTGCGCCAAGAGGTTGGTCCACTTGTGCAGGTCAGATTTTAGGCATATCCCAAAACACTGCTTTATTCTCTTTATTGGGTACTGCATATGGTGGTAACGGTCAGAATACATTCGGTCTGCCAGACTTACGAGGTCGTTCTGCAATTAGTTATGGTCAGGGACCGGGATTAAGTAATTATGCGATAGGGCAAGTATCAGGACACGAATCAACCACTTTAACTACAGTGAATATGCCACTCCATACTCACCCAGCGACAGCCACTGCGGTCACGGGCACTGTTGAGATTACCGCCGCTTTAAAAGCCAATTCAGCAGTAGGCAGCAATGCTCTGCCAGCTGCAGGAAACTATCTGGCAGGTTTATCTGGTAAAACAGGGTTTTACGCCACTTCAGCTGGTACTACAGTCGATTTGGGAGGAGTTACTGCAACAGGAACAGTGAGTGGCGGCGCGCCGACAGTCACAGTGGCTGCAGCCGGAGGAAGCCAGCCTTTCTCTAACCTTAGCCCTTGTCTGGCATTAAATTTTTGTATTGCTTTGTCAGGCATATTCCCTTCAAGAAATTAGTAACAAGCAGACCAGGGCTGTGTTGCAGCCCTGGTATTTCAAAAACTTCAGGTAGTGCAGCAATTGAATTTAAGTCAGATTACAGCAGAGTACTTTAGCCCCTATACAGGGCAGATGTTTAGTGTGCAGCGTAAAGGTATTATCGTCGCCCAGCTCCAACTGGAACAGGTGTTTGTCTCCAGCATCAGCAACAACAACTTCAGGCAACAGTTCAGCTTGTATTTGAAATCCTCTGGTTTAACGGCTTTTCCGGACGGCCTTTTTACTTTGTCTCATCCGGAATGCGGGGATATACCACAGCTTTATATCAACAGAGTGCTGCCAGATCAGGCAGGAGATCAAACTCCTTATTATCAAATTAGTTTTAATTAGGAAAGGCCAGGATTTTATGACCAGCCCATGCTTCAGTTGTCAGACATCCCCTTGTTGTTCCCATCTGGAACTGACCTCTTTTCCAATCAGAACCCAGGCCGAATTAGATCAGGCTTTATACTTCTCTAATTTCAGCAACATTGACACCACACTCAGTGCTGACTGGCGCTGTACAGTGTATTTTCTTAGCCACTGCAAAAACCTTACATCTGAAGGTGGTTGTGCTGTGCACAATCAGCCAGAGCAACCGTTAATTTGTGTAAACTACAGCCCCTATAAATGCTTTTATAGCAAAACCATGACCAACAAAGCCGAACCTAAAGCTGATTTGTTATGGATGGATAGCCAGCGTTGGTTGTTGTTGCAACAGTGGTTATACAGTGAGCAGGAAGCTTTGCCTTTTTATCCCGCCTGGCCAGAGGTGCAGGCGCAAATCTTGCGATCGGCTTATCAGGGCGCTGAGCCTTACCAACAATCAGCAGCTATTATTGACACTCCCTACGCCAACTGGCTGATCTGGGCCGAAGGTCAGACAGAACTTCCTGCACCAGCAAAATACAGCCTGGCGCAATACAGATCGGTTTGTAACTCCTGCAGTAGCTGGTGTTGCAGCTTTTTATCTGTGCCGTTAAAACAACCCACCGAATTTAAAGATATTGATTACATTCGTTATTGCCTGAATTTTGAAGGCACTCAGATTGCAATTACTGACTCAGGCTGGTCTTTATTGGTCAAAACGCAATGTAGTCATTTGCAAAATAATCAGTGCAGTATTTATCAACAGCCGGAACGTCCGAGAATATGCCGTTATTATCCTGAACAAGACTGCTACTACCGGAAAACCATAGCGCAACCCAACACGGCACAATACCTGCGTTTAGCGCAGTCAGAATTTGAATTGATGACAGATCTTTTCCATTTTCAGGAGCAAGGGCAACTATACCCTCTGCCTGATGTTGCTGGCATCAAAGCTCATGTGGAGCAACAACTGGCAGAATCAGCTGAAGCTTAAAGTCCGGCATAGACTTGTTGGCCAGAGGGATACCAAATCATCAGTTCATGCGTCTGGTTTTGCTGTTCAGTGTGAAAACCTAAAGAATGATAGATAGCTTTCAGTTTGCTGTTAAAACTATCAACCACCAAACCAACAGGTAACATTTGTTGAGCTGCAACATACTGAACAGCGCGGATCACCGCAGGGCCATACCCCTTACCTTGAGCTTGAGGAATCAGCATTAAGTCAACGATATGCACCAGATTTACCCCCATATCAATCACGATCCGCCCTATAGATTCTGACGTTTTTTCAATGACCATCACTTGTGCATTCGGAAACCGCTCGCCATAACTTTCACTTTGCAAATCAAACTGATGCTCTATTAAAGTTTCGATGTAATCCGTTTCCGCGTCAGCAAGCCGCAATACAGCTCTGCTGCTGTTAAATAAACCTGTGATGAACGGCTGATCTGATGGCATAGCCATACGTAATCCAAGCCCGTCAGGTAAGTTAAATGCTGTTGTCATACAATAATTTCTCCGTAAATTAAACTAAGCGTAAGCCACCAAGCGCTGATACAAAGGAGATAGTTGTTGAGTTAACTCTGTCAGCCGGCTTCCTTCAAAATAATTCTGCTTCCAGCCATCGGGCTGAAATAGCTGCTGTGGATTTTTACTGTAATGCAGCTGACTTCGCGCCATCAGTTGCAGTTCGACAGTACTGAAACTCAGGCAAAAAAATGGCAGGATTTGCTCCTCCACAGCTTGCGGTAATTTTTGATAGTCGATAATCAACACTTGTTTCAGATCTGCATAGTGCAACATCCATTGCATCAATTGCTGAAGCACCTTTTGCTGGTAATGCAACAACCCGCCGCCTTCACAGTCAGCAACAGGCCCACCAAACAAATGAAGCTGCTCCTGCAAAGGCACCATATGCCAACCTGCCGATTTTTGGTGAGACGCCAGAATATCCAGGGGGCAGCGAATCAGAAATACAAAGGGAGTGTTGGGGTATAGCTGTTTTATCTGCTGAATAAAACAAAGATCCCAGGCATTCCATTTCACCATTAATCGCTGTTCTTTCCCTCTGAGCCGGCCTTGTAAGCTAACCATTAATTTCAGTGCGCGGTTACGCTGCAACTCATCCAGTTGCTGATCTTGCAACACTGAGGTGAAAACATCAGATTCGGCGATAACCCGATATGACTCACTCACAGCTATACTGCGCGAAACCAAAGTTGAACCACAACGCGAAAGATGGAAAATAAAACCTGAAGGTTCCACAGCACTCAAAGCATCTTGCTGATGAAGTAAAGCAGTTAAGCTGGTTTTTGGTCTAATCAGACTTGCCAACAAATTTGCACGGGTTTCGGTGACATAGTCCGCAAAGTAACTTTGTACCGGACGATTCAGGGCCGGCAGCCACAGCACTTCCTGCGTCTGCTTTTTATATGCGACAGGAAGCCAAAACCTGCTGAACAGATCGAGTTCGGGTGAAATACAGACTGAGTTTTCGGCTTCCAGCCAAAGCAGTAATTCATGATCAGAGACCTGCTCAATCCGAAGGATTTGACGAAGACATTGCGTAAATGAAACTAAATCCGGGCAGCCTGCCAATTGTTCTAAACTGGCCGGGTTGTGGATCAAATCCAAATACAGTTGAGGTTTAGGCATCAGAGGTGGTCTGATACATATTGATGTACTGCACCATTCGAGGCTTGTCAGCAGTATTGCGACTTGCCCCGTGAGGCAACGCCTGATGCCAGACAATTAAATCACCGGCTTTGGCTGCTATAGCTTTGACAGGCCAGTCTGCCCAATCTTGTTGCTGCAATTCCGTGGGACTTTTGTTTTGCGCTGTTATCCAGTCATCGATCTTAAGATGAAAACCCGGTACACAACAAAAAGCACCTTGCTGCTCAGTGGTGTCCGTTAAATACACTAGCCCCTGAGTAGCAAAAGGTACTGGCGCGACCAGTTCAACATCCCAGTGCAAATCTGGCCCCGGAAAAGACCAGCATTGAGTTTCAGGTGGATTAAAACTAACTCTGTCTGTACTCATCACTAAATCTGTTCGTTGCCATAATTGTTCATACACTTGGCGGATCAGTGGCTGCTGTCTGTTGGAGTCCAGTACAGGGTGACGAAATAGCTGCAGCATGATTTTTTGCATTTTATCTGAGCTTTGATACCAGCTGTGGGGTTGAGCCGGATTGGCTTGCAAATACTGCCAAATAACCTCGCAACTTTGCTGGCATTGTTCTTTGCTTAATACCGAGGGGATCACCAGATAGCCCTGGGAGTGCCAGAACTCCAGTTGCTCATCAGACAATAGCTGTGCTGGTGGCTGTAAAGCCGACGACCCATTGGCAATAAGCTGTAACTGTTGATTGACCTGTGTTATCTCTGCCGTTGTAAGGCCTCGGTTTTGTATCCACAACTCTATATCCACAGCATCGGCAAATTGATGCAAAGCCTGCATCCCAGGTTCAAGACCAATACCACAGAGATCCAACAATGCCGTATCCAGAACCCACTCTCCGGCATATGCCGATGTAGGCAATTGGTGTTGGATTCTTAGCTGAATTTTCTGCCACAGCCTGTAAAGATGAAAAACGCCACCCAATGACAAATCAGAGCTTGGAACCAGGTCTTTGGCTCCGACAGCAGCCGTCACCAGACCTTCTTTTCCTTGGTTCTGGAGCCGCTGCATCAACCAGTCATTGGCTGCACAATCAATCACCAGATTAATTCTGGCGGTACTGCCTTTGTTTTCCACCCAATGCATTTGATCGGCATTGATATACCACAGCTCACCTTCCTGCAGAGGCACCAACTGTTCTGCCACATAAAATCTTAACTCAGGGTTGCTTTGTAGTGGTAAATGCAAACGAGCTTCACCTTGCTCCAGACACAAACCATGATCCCTATGGGGTTTAATCACAGCATCGGGTTGTAAACGCATTAAGCGCACAGATTTTATTGAGACAGGTAACTGCTGCAGAAAACCTTTCACACTGGGGAGCTGGTCCAGTAAAGGTAAGTCCAGCCATTCTGTTTTATCTTCAATAGCAAAGCTTTGCAAAATAATATGAGCATATTGATGCTGGGCCGCACAACGCAACGCCAGCACATCCCAGCCGCCCTGATAGTCAGCTTTATTAACATGTGAACACCAGTGCTGCTGCTCAAGCAGTTGCACTTCTTGTTGCATTTGCTGCAAATGTTCCGTTTTAGTAATTAAAGAAAACAGGCAAAGACTCATAGCTAAGTTATTATTTTTGCTCTATAAAGAAACCAGACTAGCACAAAAAAGGAACATTACTAGTCCTACAGAATATTGTAATCATTTGGATGGACTTGTTAGTGTTCCTGACATCAAAGGGAAATGTAAGAGTGGTTAAACAAACTGAGGAGTTCATGACACTGATTGCTTTTTTTCAGCAGATCGGGATGCCTTATCAATTGACCTCTTTGTCAGGTGCAAACTTTTTACCGGGCTTGCAGATCCAGAACGGTTGTTTGTTGATTGATCCGGACAAACTAAGTTATCCGGGAGATTGTTTGCATGAAGCGGGACATATTGCAGTAACCACATCAGCCAAACGTACGGAACTACAGGCGGATGTCCGTAAATCTGGTCATGGCCCGGCCGATGAAATGGCTGCTATCGCCTGGTCTTGGGCTGCATTGCTGCATTTAAAGCTGCCGCCAGAGTTTTTATTCCATGCCGAAGGTTATAAAGGCGGTTCAGAAGCTTATATCGCCGCCTTTTCATCAGGAGGTGGTTTTGGTTATCCGCTGTTAAGCTGGTATGGCATGTGCGAACAGCCGGGTACTGCCGGCGGCTACCCACAAATGCAATTATGGCTAAGACCCTAAAAATGCGGTCCGATCACATTGTTACTGCTGCAAAATAAAATGCAGCTGATTACGCACCGCTTCCGGGTCTAAGTGAGTAAAAGGCAAAATTAAATCCATCTTGCCGTTCTGGTCTAAATCAGCTGTGGACGCCAGCATACCGTTCAGAGGTATCGCCTGTTTTAATCTGATGCTTTTGCTGCTGAATAGTTTTTCTTTGGCGCTTTGGTATACCTTCAGATGATCTTCATCCCCTATCAATAGCAAAGCCGGAGCCTGATCCGATACCAGCGCTTTCAGTACAGGTAAATTGACCTGTGCATTGCCAATACTGACCTGAGCTGTGGCGTCTTGCCGATACACAGGTTTATCCGGAAACTTGCCACTTTGCAGCTGTGGAAAAAACTGCAGTTCCATATTCGCAGTGCCTGCCAGTAAAGCCCGTACCAGAGTACCGATACCAAATTCTGCAGCCGGCGTGAAAAAGTCCAATCTTTTATCATTATTTAAGTCGGTAAATACAGGTTCAGACTGAATACCTTTGGTGTTGATCAGTGCATCAGGTTCAGCTTTAAATTGCAGGCGACCCTCTGACGTCTGGCCGTAATGGATGCGATAGCTGTAGCTTTGTTCCACTGCATCAGCAAATTGTTCCTGGCGTACGATAAGGTCAGCGATAGTATCGTTATTGAGATCTTTCACCTCATATAACCTTTTAATAGACAAACCTTTGAAGCTGCGGCCATCACCACCCCGCACTTCAGCCAAGGCATCAGGTGTTAAGTCCAATCCCAGTTCGATCACTTCGGCCTTAGCCAAAAAACCTGTTTCAGTTTGCAGGTACAACAGCAGGCTATCGTCAATCGCAAAAGCTATATCAGTACGACCGTCCGCATTCCAATCCAGAAAACGGGCTTTACGGCTAATGTAATCTGGGTTTTCATCAAATAAACGGGATTTAGCATCCACTGCCAAAGAGTGTTTACTAAAACTACCGTCCTGTTGCTGCAGATAAACATGATGAGCATTAAAGTCAGGCACAATAAAGTCAGATAAACCGTCATTATTGAAGTCATAGACAAAGTCCAGTTTCAGCAATCGTTTAGCATCCACTGTGCGATACAAAGATTCGGTATTAAGCAAACGCTGCCAGCTGTTATCCTCAGGCTTAAAATAACTGATCCCTTCCACGCCTAGTACGACAAGTTGCTCATTGGGCTGGCCTTTCACCTGAGCTTTATGAAAAAACTGTGCCTGTGTAGGGATAGGAACTTGCTTGGCGGTGCTTGTGGTTAAGTCGACCCAACTGAGCCAGCGACTGTTGGATGAATGACCCGACTGCAACACAGCTTTGGCGCCGGGAATGAATAAGGTATCGCCATTGGCGGGGTGCTCCAGTTGCACCTTAACTTGTTTAAATTCTGACGCCATTAATGGTTCAGCGCTCATAATTGCAGTGACAACTAAACCAGCAAGATACTTCAACTTCATCATTCCCTTTGACTCCGATTTGTACTATACGAGATTCTTCTACGGTAAAAGCTGCTAATCGGAGGTTTAAGCCGGAAAAAAGTTCCTGCCCAACCTGATAACAGCGTAAAATATTGAATTGTTTTCTGTTCCAACCGCTAAGCGGCTAACCCAAGAGAGTTTTTATGTCGATAAACTGGTTCCCAGGCCATATGCACAAGGCCCGTAAAGAAATAGCCGAGGTTATGCCGCAGGTCGATATCATTATCGAAATGCTGGACGCCCGTATTCCTTTTTCCAGTGAAAACCCTTTGGTGCCAGAGCTACGTGGTGACACCCCGGTGATCAAGGTACTGAACAAAGCTGACTTGGCAGATCCGGCTGTTACCGCTTTATGGGTGGAACGCTTCGAACAGGAAAAAGGTATAAAAGCCATCCCTATTAGTCAGCAAAACCCTGAACAAATCAAGGCTTTGTTACAGCTTTGCAACCAGATGCTGCCCGATCGGAATTTAGACATACGTGGTGCCCGCGCCATGATTATGGGGATTCCTAACGTTGGAAAATCCACCATCATCAATACATTGGCTGGTCGCACTATTGCTAAAACCGGCAATGAAGCTGGTGTAACGAAGATACAACAACGGATCAAGCTGGATAACAACGTGATCCTGACTGACACCCCAGGTTTTTTATGGCCTAAGCTGAGCCCAGCCAGCTGTGGCTATCGTTTGGCGGTGACAGGCGCCATTAAAGACACGGCTTTTGATTACGCTGATATCGCCATTTTTGCCGCAGATTACTTACTCAAGGCCTACCCTCAGCAAGTGATGGCGCGTTATCAGTTAAAAGAGCAGCCAGAAAATGACGTCGCGTTGTTAGACGCCTTGGGCGAACGCCGTGGTTGTATGCGCAAAGGTGGTGTGGTTGATTTACAAAAAGCAGGTTCGATTCTGATTACCGAATTACGTGCAGGCTTGTTTGGTCCTGTCAGTCTGGAAACTCCGGATATGGTGACAGAGGAACTGCAGAATGCTAAGTTAGAGGAAGCCACCAGAGCTGCTGAAAAAGCTGAACGCGAAAAGATCCGTCAGCAAAAAGCCAAGAAAAAATACCGTTAGCCCGGCCGGTCCGGCAACGGACCAACCAGGGGTTCCTTATGTCTCGTTTTACACCTTCAGTGCTCTGTCTGTTGCTGCTCAGTGGCTCTTTGTCAGCCGCTCCTGTAGTGCTGCACAATATTCAGGGTTATGGCTTTGATGAAAAAGGCAATATTGCCGAATTTAGCCATTTTGTCTTTGATAACAAAACTGGCAAAGTATTGGCTCGTGGCGATAAAGCCGCAGTTGCAGCCTATGACAAAGCAAAACAACTAGACGGCAAAGGCCAGACATTATTACCAGGCCTGATTGACGGCCACGGTCATGTGTTAGGTTTGGGCCAAAATCTGAATCGGGTCGATTTACGCTCCAGCAGCAGTGAAGCACAGGCCGTAGCTCAGGTTGCAGCCTTTGCCAAAGCGCATCCACAATCACAATGGATTTTAGGCGGAGGCTGGAATCAGGTGTTGTGGCCTACCCAGCAATTTCCCGGTAAAACTCTGCTGGATGAAAGCATGAAAGACAAACCCGTTTGGCTAACGCGCGTTGATAGCCATGCAGGTTGGGCTAACAGTAAAGCTTTGCAATTGGCCGGCATCACCAAGGAAACCATAGATCCACCAGGTGGTGAAATTATTCGGGACGCTGAAGGCAATCCAACAGGCGTATTGATAGATAACGCCATGTTATTGCTGGAAAAACAAATTCCACAGCAATCCGAAACTGAACGTTTAGCTGCATTGGATGCTGCATTTGAGCATTTATTGGCTTTGGGTATTACCTCTACTCACGACGCGGGCGTTGATCAAGCTAACCTACAAAGTTATCAGCAATTACGTAAAGACAATAAACTGCCGCTGCGTATTTACGCCATGTTATCGGCTACAGATCCGCATTTAGCCGACTGGTTAAAGGCTGGGCCTATTTTGGATAAAGAGGATATCTTTGTTGCCCGCTCCGTCAAAATTTATGGTGATGGTGCTTTAGGTAGTCGTGGCGCTGCATTGATAGAACCGTATTCCGATCAGCCAGGCCAAAAAGGTTTATTTGTTACCCAACCGGACAAGTTAACCGCAGTGATGAAGCTGACGCTGGACGCTGGTTTTCAGACCAATGTGCATGCCATTGGCGACTTAACTAACCGCCTGGTGCTGGATAGGTTCGAACAACTGGCAAGCAAAGAGCAGCTGGAACAAGGCCGCCACCGCATTGAGCATGCGCAGATTGTTTCACCTAAAGATATCCCACGTTTTGCCCAGTTGCATATTCTGCCGGCTATGCAACCGACCCACGCCACCTCAGATAAAAATATGGCAGCCGATCGCTTAGGCATAGCCCGTTTACGTGGCGCCTATGCCTGGAAAAGCTTTGTAGATCAGGGCAGCCGCATAGTGGCAGGCTCAGATTATCCGGTAGAGCTGGCAAATCCTTTTTATGGTATTCATGCCGCGGTCACTCGTCAGGATCAGCAAAATCAGCCTGTAGGTGGCTGGTTGCCAGAACAGCGCCTGACGTTAACTCAGGCGTTAAAATCTTTTACTCTGGATGCAGCATATGGCGCCTTTCAGGATCAAAGCATGGGCTCGTTAGCCCCTGGTATGTGGGCTGATTTTATTTTGGTCGACCGCGATATTTTCAAAGTAGCCCCGGAAACTTTATGGCAAACCAAAGTGCAACAAAGCTGGGTAGCAGGACAACAAAAATATAAGGCACAGCTGTAGGGGCGGGGCTTGTCCCCGCCCGTCTCGCCGACCACTCTATGTTCGGAAGAAAAAGCGCAGTTAACGCGGCTGCGGCTTCAAGTAAGAAGGTTGTAACCCAAATTAATTGGAGTTGCAGCAAGGCGACATACGTAGGGGCGGGGTTTACCCCCGCCCGTCTCGACAGCCAGTCTATATTCGGAAGAAAAAGCGCAGTTAACGCGGCTGCGGCTTCAAGTAAGAAGGTTGTAACCCAAATTAATTGGAGTTGCAGCAAGGCGACATACGTAGGGGCTGGGTTTACCCCCGCCCGTCTCGCCGACCACTCTATGTTCGGAAGAAAAAGCGCAGTTAACGCGGCTGCGGCTTCAAGTAAGAAGGGTTTATGATTAGTCAGAAATGGTCGAAGCTGATTCGGTCCTTACAGCAAAAAAAATACCGCAAAGCAGAGCAGCTCTTTTTTGTCGAAGGCGAAAAATCAGTGCTGGAATTGCTGCACAGCTCCTGGAAAGTAAGGGCCGTGTTTGGCACTGAACAGTTTTTGCAGCAATACCATGCTCTTTGCGCTAAAGCCGATTTAGTACAGCAATGCACTGAACATGAGTTAGTGCAGGTTGGCACCTTCAGCAGCAATAACGCGGCTCTGGCCGTAGCTGAAATACCAGTCTCCCATGCCTTTAAAGAACAAGCTGAAGAGTGGGTTCTGGTGTTGGATCAAATCAATGACCCTGGTAATTTAGGCACTATTATCCGCATTGCTGATTGGTATGGCATTCGCCATATTCTCTGCTCGCCTGACACAGTGGATTTATATAATCCCAAAGTGATAGCGGCGGCTAAAGGCTCGTTTTTGCGGGTGCAAATGTATTACCAGGAGTTATTGCCTGTCTTAGAGCAAAGCTCCATGCCGGTATATGGTGCTTACCTCGAAGGTGAGTCAGTGCATCAGTTAAAGCTCAGTAAGGCCGGTGGTTATCTGGTCATGGGTAATGAAGCCAATGGTATTAGCCCCGCATTAAAATCTGTGATCAGCCACCCTGTGACTATCCCAAGTTTCAGCGACACAGAATCACTGAATGTAGGCATAGCCACTGCCATTTTATGTGACAACTTTAAACGTCTGTCGAGACTATAAAGCTTCTGAGTTATAGCGGATCCGTCTGTGAGTAAAGAGTCGGATCCGCTACACTAAGCGCAATTTCTTCTGCCCCGCTGAGGTTTTATGTTCCCCACCCTCGAAGATCATGTTGGTCAGACGCCTTTAGTGCGGCTGCAACGTATGGCTAACCATACCAAAAGCACCGTATTGCTGAAACTGGAAGGTAATAATCCAGCAGGTTCAGTTAAAGACAGACCTGCTCTTTTTATGTTGCAACAGGCCGAAGCACGGGGCGAGATCAAACCTGGTGACTGCCTGATTGAAGCCACCAGTGGTAATACTGGCATAGCACTGGCGATGGCAGCTGCCATCAAAGGCTATAAAATGAAGCTGATTATGCCAGACAATATGACCGATGAGCGTAAGGCATCGATGCGGGCTTATGGCGCCGAGCTGATTTTGGTCAGTAAAGAACAAGGCATGGAATACGCCCGTGATTTAGCCAAACAAATGCAAGCTGAAGGTACGGGTTTAGTGCTGGATCAGTTTAATAACACCGACAATCCGGCTGCGCATTATGCCTCTACTGGCCCTGAGATCTGGCAACAAAGTTTCGGTAAAGTAACGCATTTCGTCTCCAGCATGGGCACCACAGGCACTATTATGGGTGTATCACGTTACCTGAAACAACAAAAACCTGAGATTCAAATTATAGGCCTGCAACCGGCTGAAGGCAGTAGTATTCCTGGTATTCGGCGTTGGCCAGAAGCTTATTTACCAGGCTTTTATGAAAAACAGCGGGTCGATCAAATCATAGATATTACTGCGGATCATGCTCTAGCCACTATGAGGCAACTGGCACAGCAGGAAGGGATCTTTTGTGGTGTTAGTTCTGGCGGTGCTGTGTATGCAGCATTGCGTCTGGCAGAGCAACTGGATAACGCCGTGATAGTGGCCATTATCTGCGATCGGGGTGATCGTTATTTATCCTCAGGAATTTATTAGTGCCTTTTGAATACTTAGCTTTATTAGCTGCAGTCTGCTGGGCTGTTGGCAGTTTATTATCCGCCGCCGCCTCCAGTCATTTAGGCGCTTTTGCTTTTACCCGCTGGCGCCTGGCATGCGCGGCCAGCATGTTATGGCTCTGGGCTTTTTTCAGTGGCGGCTTTAGCACTTTGGCTTTACCTCAATTACCACTTTTGGCTATTTCGGCGCTTATTGGTATCTTGATTGGCGATACCTCCTTATTTGCCTCTATGAATCGGCTTGGTCCGCGTCGTGCCGGTGTACTCTTTGCCACTCATGCCATGTTCTCCGTGTTACTGGCATATCTGTTTTTAGGCGAATCCATTTGGGGTTGGACCTTAGTGGGCTGTGGTTTGTTAAGTTCAGGGGTAATGACAGCCATAGTGCTCGGCCGCAGAGCAGAAGAACAACATCATTGGGAGTCGAATCAATCCCAGCTGCGTTCTGGTATAGCTTTAGGTTTAACTTCAGCTGTGTGTCAGGCCGCTTCAACCTTAATGTTAAAGCCTTTGATGGAAACAGATATAGACGCCGTTAGCGCTTCTGCAGTACGAATGTCAGTCGCATTAGCTGCTCATCTGCTGCTGTTCTGGTTAGGTTTTAAGGTAGCACGGGTTTATTTACCTATGACCAAAAAGGTATTCGCCATGGTATTTGTGAATGCGGGATTGTCGATGGTGATAGGCATGACGCTGATTTTGCAGGCTTTAAAAACGGGTGATGCAGGTTTAATAGGTATGCTATCGTCAGTCAGTCCTGTGTTGGTCGTGCCTTTATTATGGCTGGTTTATAAAAGACGACCAGCGGTTGGTGCTTGGCTAGGTGCCAGCCTGACAGTAGCTGGCACAGTGTTGATTTTGTGGCACTAGACTTATCAAATAGCTTCCGGGATTTGGTTTCTGTGGTAATCAATCAGACTCAAAATTTCCGCCAAAGCACCGGCATGGCTTGGCGTTAGAATACCATTGTGACCTAATATAATATCGTCTGAAACAGCCAGTACCCAGACCGCCTGCATATTGGCGTCATCACAACTCTGAATAGTGCGACGTGCCTGTACCCTGGCACGGATACGCCAGCCAGACCGGTTGAGCTGCATCATACAACCCGGTATCGCGTCATGCTGAGCCAAACTACTGTGTAAATGCAGAGGGATTTCACAGTTCCCTCTGGGGCATTTATCTATATCGTGGGTGATAGCCCAGGAATTCCCCACCGCCTGTTCACCATCTTTTAAGAAGTTAAAAGCCTCTTTTACCGCAAAGTCACCTTTGGACTGCAATACCACCATGCTTGGTTTTTGCCTGTCGACGCTTAATAAAGTGTCGAGCGGTTTATATTCTTTGGCTGTCACGGCCGGATTTAGCAATAAGTACAAATTTGGGTTGTCTTTACCAAGATCGATGGCTTTTTTGACTCGTTCTTTACTGGCGTGTAAAGCCACTGAACCGCCTAAGCTATGGCCTATAAAGATGTAACGTTTTAACTGGCCTTGCTCAACCACGGCATCAAGCTCATCCAGCAACTGGCTGACGCCCTGTTCTCCAACCAGACGCGATACTCTTTTACGCTGAAAAATAGTCGGAAAATCCAGAGGCTCCATCCAGCCTTCCGCTTTGTAAGATTCATCTAACCAGAGCGGGTCGTATTTATCGCCACGCCAACCCAGATAAAGACCGATCAAATTACGTTGAGGAGCTACTTGCTGTAACTCTTTGATATATCGTTGAAAAGCAACAAAGTTTGAATCTGTAGGTGCGGCATTCTGATGCCAGCCATGCACAAAGATCACTAATTCTGCAGTGGCAGAGTCCGGCTTTTTGATACGTTCAAACAAAGCTTGTTGTTGTTTTAAATCGTGAGGTTGACCTTCGTCATTAAATTCAACGACATGAAAGTTACTATTTGCTGTGTTTTCATCCGGGAAATGATACTGCTGATCAGGAATAGGGGTGACAAAAGTGGAGATAAGAACCAGCGCTAACAACATCAATGGTGTTAATTTCAACCAGGAACGCCAGCCAAGCCGGATCATTCTGAACCAAATGTATTGCACCGCACGAACTAAAATCAAACCACACCCAAAACTGCTGTAAAAACGGGCTGCATTATAGCCAAATAGGGGGGTAAAAGGTAGGTGGTATTGGTGTTGGTGTTGGTGAACTGAGGTAATTGTTGGTTAGTTTAAAAGCGGATTGGAGTTGAAATCTGGTGCGGTGAACTACATTATTCCGGGCATCCTGCCCTCCACCCTTCGGGCCGGCTGCGCCGTTCAAAAACGTTCCCGACGTTTTTGTGCTCACCCCGTCCGTGGGGTTCGCCGCTTCGCGGCCCGCCGTTGGCGGTCCAAATTGGCTCCCGGCCAATTTGTCGCATGGGGAATGCCCTGCTCGAATGGTCCACCACTAAATTCGCATAAAGCAAAAAGGCCCAGTCGTTAGACTGGGCCTTCTGGCTTAATTGGGAGCCTGGCGGTGAACTACTCTCGCATGGCATCTGCCACACTACCATCGTCGCGGCTGCGTTTCACTTCTGAGTT
>Ga0247725_1000614_pt1 | contig 23601 bp, 21 predicted proteins | sample OKSTACKMCFT3sol_FD_183021 | JGI IMG/M metagenome (GOLD analysis project Ga0247725, IMG submission 183021) | Subsurface sediment microbial communities from gas well in Oklahoma, United States - OK STACK MC-FT3-sol | ecosystem: Environmental > Terrestrial > Deep subsurface > Rock core/Sediment...
TGGTTGCGGGAGCCGGATTTGAACCGACAACCTTCGCCCGGAGTTATAAAGAGGGGCCCGAGGGCTTATCTCTTCATATCTATCGAACCTTGGCGAATTTGGTTGCGGGAGCCGGATTTGAACCGACAACCTTCGCCCGGAGTTATAAAGAGGGGCCCGAGGGCTTATCTCTTCATATCTATCGAACCTTGGCGAATTTGGTTGCGGGAGCCGGATTTGAACCGACGACCTTCGGGTTATGAGCCCGACGAGCTACCAGGCTGCTCCATCCCGCGTCCGTAAGCGACGCACATTATATAGTCCTGGTCTGACTATCGCAAGCCTTGCTTGCTGTGCTTTATATATTGGTGCCGAGAGCGGGACTTGAACCCGCACGCCCGAAGGCACTACCACCTCAAGGTAGCGTGTATACCAATTTCACCATCTCGGCTTAAAAATCAGAGGTGCAATCAGTTTCCTACCGGAATATCTGACGCTGGCTTTTTCTCTTCCACTGCATCAGCTGCTTTTGTCTCAACTGGCACAGATAAATCCTGCCAATCGTCTACAGCTTTTACGCGGTCTGTGCTCAGATTACCCAGCAACAGACTTAAAGCGAAAAACAAAGTAGCCAGTACTGTAGTAGTACGGGTTAAAAAATTACCTGAACCTGAAGAGCCAAAAATAGTGGCTGAACCGCCAGCTCCAAAAGATGCACCCATGTCTGCGCCTTTTCCGTGCTGGATCAAGACCAGAACGATCAAAGCAAGTGCGACTAACAGATACAATACAATAAACAATTCGTACATTATGAATCCTTTGCTATTGCGCAAATCGCAGAAAAATCTGCCACTTTCAAACTGGCGCCACCAATAAGAGCACCATCTATGTCCGCCTCTGCAAACAGGGCTTCACAATTAGCAGCAGTAACACTGCCGCCATATATAATTCTTAACGCTGCTGCGGCCACTGCATCATACTGCGCCAAATGGCTGCGGATAAATTGATGCACTTGCTGAGCCTGTTGTGGAGTTGCCGTCTGACCTGTGCCTATAGCCCAAATCGGCTCGTAACTTACCACTGAATGCGCCAGTAAATGAGGCTGCGCAGCATACACCGCATCCAATTGCCGTGCAAGAACCTGCAAAGTTTTTTCTTCTTCACGCTGCTGTTGAGTTTCACCCACACACAAGATTGGCGTTAAACCTGCTTCGACAGCAACTTTTATTTTCTGGCTGATCACTACATCTAGCTCGCCATATAAAGCGCGGCGTTCAGAATGGCCAATGATGACATGAGATGCACCAGCAGCACGTAGCATATCCGCAGAGATTTCACCGGTAAAGGCCCCTGCCAACTGTTCGCTCATATTCTGAGCGCCCAATTTATAATTCAGATGTTTTGGAAAGTGAGGTAGAAAAATTACCGGAGGACAGATCAAAATATCGGGTAGTGGTTGAGTTAACAGGGACAAGGCATCCGACATCTGCTGAACCAGATCTAAATCGCCATTCATTTTCCAGTTAGCAACTACTAACGGCTTAGGTTGTCTCATGTTATCGCCTCTGAATTAAAACGGGCGGGATAGTAACTAACCTCACCCGTTCAAACAAGACTTGACGACTAAATTAGCAAATTTTAGCTGGCGAGCTTAACAGCGTCGGCTATTTTTTGCGCATATTGTTGTACTTCGTCTTGTATCCTTCCTTCTACCATTACACGGATTAATGGTTCAGTACCAGATTTTCTGATCAACACACGACCCTGACCGTTTAAATCCTGCTCAACTTGCTGTATCACTTTCTTGACGTGTAAGTTCTCTAAAGGTGCCGTACCTTTTTCAAATTTTACGTTCACCAGTACTTGCGGCATCTTGGTCATACCCTGAGCAAGCTCAGCTAATGATAATTGCGCTTCCAGCATAGCGGTTAACACCTGAATAGAGGCGATAATACCGTCACCGGTGCCTGCGTGGTCCAGATTCAATACATGGCCTGAGTTTTCACCGCCAATACGCCAGTTTTTCTGCGCTAACATCTCAACCACATAGCGATCACCGACGTTAGAACGGGCGAAAGGAATACCTAATTCAGCCAACGCGAGCTCTAAGCCCATATTGCTCATCAGAGTACCTACTACCCCACCCTGCAGTTTATTTAACCTTTGTGCGTTGCGGGCAATGATGTAAACAATTTCATCACCGTCAATGACGCGGCCCGTATGGTCGACCATCATCACCCTATCGCCATCGCCGTCGTAAGCAATGCCTAGATCCGCTCCGGTTTCTATCACAGTTTTTTGCAACAGATCGGTATGGGTAGCGCCGCAGTGGTCATTGATATTTAAGCCATTTGGACTGATGCCTATCGCCTGAACTTCTGCACCTAACTCCCGGAATACATTAGGTGCTATGTGATAGGTCGCGCCATGCGCACAATCCAGTACAACTTTTAAGCCACTCAAAGATAAGTGATTTGGCATATGGCTTTTACAAAACTCGATATAACGGCCGGCTGCATCGTCTATACGCATAGCTTTACCTAAACGCTCTGACGACTCACAGATCATTGGCTGTTCCATAGCTTCTTCGATGGCAAGCTCGACTTCATCTGGCAACTTTGTACCGTCAGCAGAGAAAAATTTGATACCGTTGTCGTAATAAGGGTTATGGGAGGCACTGATCACTATACCAGCCTCCGCACGGAAAGTACGGGTCAGATAAGACACAGCAGGTGTCGGCATAGGTCCTAATAAACGTACATCTACTCCAGCTGCTACCAAGCCGGCTTCTAAGGCAGTTTCTAACAAATAACCAGAGATACGAGTGTCTTTGCCTATCAATACTTTTTTGGTACCACGCTGCGATAACACCCGACCAGCGGCCCAACCTAACTTCATGGCAAATTCTGGCGTGATTGGAAACTCACCTACTTTGCCGCGTACACCATCAGTTCCAAAATACTTCCTAGCCATGCTCTACTCCAAATAAGGTGGCTGAAGCAACAGCCACTGCCTGCACAGTTTCTTTAACATCATGCGCCCGGATAATGCGGGCACCTTTTATGACAGCTATTGTGGCACAGGCTAAACTACCTGCCAAACGTTCCGCTGCCGGAACATTTAATAGCTGCCCAATCATTGATTTTCGTGACATTCCTGCCAACACAGGGTAATTAAACGCGACTAAGTCTGAAAGCTGACTTAACAACTGATAGTTATGCTGCAGACTTTTGCCAAAACCAAAACCTGGATCGAGCAAAATCTGACTTTGAGGAATACCGGCCGCTATACAGATTTTGGCTCGTCGCAGCAAAAAATCAGACACTTCTTTGGCTACATCCAGATACGAAGGCGAATGCTGCATAGTTCTGGGCTGACCTTGCATATGCATCAGGCATACGGGCACTCCGGCAACAGCTGCAAACTCAACCGCACCAGGCTCAGATAATGCTTTGATATCGTTGATGATATCAGCTCCCGCTGCAACAGCTTCTTTCATCACTTGTGGTTTACAGCTATCTATAGAAATCACACAATCCAGCTCTGAGCGAATGCTTTCAATAACAGGCAAGACTCTGTCCAGTTCTTGCTGCAGTGGGACCTCTTCAGCTCCTGGTCGGGTTGATTCGCCACCTATATCTAAAATAACAGCGCCTGCGGCAAGCATAGCCCTGGCTTCAGCCAGAGCGGCATCTTTGCCGATAAAACGGCCACCATCAGAGAATGAATCAGGTGTGATATTTAAAATACCCATCACTTTTGGACGGGACAAATCCAATTGCCGCTGACGGGGTAATTGCAACAACATATAAAGACTCCTAAGACACTGAAAATCTGCGCCAGGCTTTCCGGTACACCCCAGATAATGCAAACCCCGGGAATTCCCGGGGTTTTTGTGGTCAGAACCGATGAGTTACAGAGGGTTATCTGCGGACGGTTCTGACGGACTCACAGCCTCGGCAGCTTTGGTGTCGTCATTGTTTGAACCTTTGTTTTTGTCTTTAGGTTCCCAGTTCTCTGGCTGACGCACAGTGCGTCTGTTCATCAAATCTTCAATTTGTCTGGAATCGATAGTCTCATACAACATCAATGCATCTTTCATCGCATGCAAAATATCCATGTTTTCTTCAATCATGGTTTTTGCTCTGTTGTAGTTACGATCGATGATAGCCTTAATTTCGCTGTCGATAATACTCGCTGTTTCATCAGACATATTCTTGGCTTTACCCATGCTGCGACCCAGGAATACTTCACCTTCCTCTTCGGCATAGAGCAATGGACCTAACTTTTCTGAGAACCCCCACTGAGTCACCATGTTACGCGCGATAGATGTCGCGTATTTGATGTCCTGCGATGCTCCTGTAGATACCGCATCACCGCCGTAGATCAATTCTTCAGCTAAACGACCACCGTAAGCCACTGAAATTTTACTTTCGAGTTTACGACGGCTGATGCTGATCGCATCAGCTTCTGGTAAAAAGAAAGTGACGCCCAAAGCACGGCCACGCGGAATAATAGTGACCTTATGCACGGGGTCATGCTCAGGCACTAAACAACCTACAATAGCGTGCCCTGCTTCGTGATAAGCCGTCATTTCTTTTTCAGCTTCCGACATCACCATAGAACGGCGCTCTGCACCCATCATGATCTTATCTTTGGCTTTTTCAAACTCTTCCATACCTACTACACGACTATTACCACGGGCAGCAAACAAAGCAGCTTCGTTCACCAGGTTCGCTAAATCGGCACCGGAGAATCCCGGAGTACCACGAGCAATCACACTGGCTTTAACATCGTCACCTAAGGGTACTTTGCGCATATGCACTTTAAGAATCTGCTCACGGCCACGTACATCTGGCAAACCTACCACCACCTGGCGGTCAAAACGGCCCGGTCTTAATAAAGCAGCATCCAATACATCTGGTCTGTTTGTCGCAGCAATAATAATGATACCTTCGTTACCATCAAAACCATCCATTTCTACCAGCATCTGGTTTAAGGTTTGTTCACGTTCATCATGACCACCACCTAAACCTGCACCACGCTGACGGCCTACGGCATCAATTTCGTCGATAAAAATGATACAAGGCGCCGCTTTTTTCGCTTGCTCAAACATGTCACGTACACGGCTGGCACCTACACCAACAAACATTTCAACGAAGTCAGAACCGGAGATGGCAAAAAACGGTACTTTAGCTTCACCGGCAATGGCCTTGGCTAACAGAGTTTTACCTGTACCTGGTGGGCCAACCATTAAAATACCTTTTGGAATTTTACCGCCCAATTTCTGGAACCGCGATGGATCTTTTAGATAATCCACCAATTCAGTCACTTCTTCTTTGGCTTCATCACAGCCTGCAACATCGGCAAAAGTAGTTTTTATTTGATCTTCACCCATTAAACGGGCACGGCTCTTACCAAAGGACATCGCGCCTTTGCCACCGCCGCCCTGCATCTGGCGCATAAAGAAAATCCAGACCCCGATAAGCAACAGCATTGGGAACCAGGAAATAAAAATCTGTCCCAGCATGCTTGGGCTTTCTGGTGCAGTCCCGGAAAAAGTGATGTCATTTTTGTACATGTCATCAATCAGCTTAGGATCGTAGCCAGTTGGGATCACAGTTTCAAACCGGTCGCCTGATCGTTTTATCCCAGTGATAACACCATTCTGTTCCTTCACCTCGCGGATCTGGCCCTGATTAGCTTCTTTCAGAAACTGGGTATAACTCATTTGCTTATCTGCTTTATCAGCAGGACCAAAACTATTAAATACCGACATCAATACAACGGCGATAACCAGCCATACGATGAGATTTTTTGCCATGTCACTCAAGGTGGGAACCTCTCAGTTACGAAAAACTATTAGATTACAATGAAACTACCGCTACTTTACTAGACTTTAAAGCCTGTCGCTACGATATATGTCTCACTGGATCGCGCCCGGGACGAGTCCGGTTTACGGATCCGTACCGTGGTGAATACACTACGAACCTGCTGTACAAAGGCTTCAAAGCCTTCACCATGAAATACTTTGACCACAAAACTACCGTTTTTCTTCAACACGTTGTTACACATTTCCAGTGCCAGCTCAACCAGATACATACTTCTGGACTGATCCACTGTGCTATTGCCGCTCATATTCGGCGCCATATCAGACAGCACCACATCCACATTGCGGCCACCTATGCGCTCTAACAAAGCATTTAATACAGCTTCCTCACGAAAATCACCCTGTAAAAAAGCCACGCCGGCTAATGGATCCATTGGCAAAATGTCGCAGGCAACAACACAGCCTGATTGGCCTACCAATTCAGCAGCCCGTGCAGACCAACTACCAGGTGCTGACCCCAGATCTACGACTGTCATACCAGTTTTGATCAGTTTATCTTTGTCCTGAATTTCATCCAGCTTAAAAGCAGCGCGGGATCTCAGGCCTAATTTCTGCGCTTTTTGCACAAAAGGGTCGCTTACATGCTCCTGTAACCAACGAGACGAGCTGGCGGAGCGTTTTTTCTTTGTCATCTGAGTACTCTTAAATAGTCTTCATAGCAAGATGGCGGTACAATAGTGTAATTTCAAGCTTTCCAACACGGAAAATCTACACATATGAACCTTAGTAATAAACAAAAACAGTTTTTAAAAGCCAAAGCACATGAGTTAAAGCCTACTATTTTGCTGGGTGGCAATGGATTAACTGAAGGCGTAATGGCCGAAATTGATTTGGCGTTAGAGCACCACGAACTGATCAAAGTCAAAGTTCCAAGCATAGACCGCGAAGAAAAAGTCGCGATCATGGACGCAATAGTACGCGAAGCAAAAGCACAAAAAGTTCAGGTCATTGGCCATATTCTGGTGATCTACCGCGCTGCCAAAGAGAAAAAGTTACATATTCCAAAAGGCTAATCTGCGCTTTTTAAGTAACCTGCGGCCTGCAAATACAGGCGGGCCGACTCTTCATCCTGAGCAATATGCTTTGTCAGATACGCGGGTTTTTCCACTTCAGTGGCTTTTAAATACTGCCAGGTGAGCATTTCATCCGTGGGCAATAGCAACTCTACATGATGCAGATTCTGCGCAAACGCCCAGACTGAGTTCTGTTTCAGCAATTCAAGTGATTGGGCTGGACTGGCCTGCCACTGCCTGACGTCCAAAACTACAGCCCAAGGCTGATTCAGTATTGATGCAACCATAGCACGGAAATCCCTGATGTACTCTTCAGTACCCAATACAGTAGATACACCAAAGACTCGCACCCAAAGCACCTGGTCGAGCAGTTGGAGTTGATAAGCTTTTGTTTGACCTCTTTGCATTTCACTGTATCCCAGAGATAAAGAAGGCGGCCAAGGCCGCCTTCTTCACCAGAGCAGATTATAAATACTGCACTTGAGTGATTTCAAACTCCACCATTCCGGCCGGAGTATTGATTGTCACCACATCTTCTTCTTCTTTGCCAATTAAACCACGGGCTATAGGCGAATTCACCGAAATCCTGAAATTCTTAATATCAGCTTCATCGTCACCCACTATGCGGTAGGTCACTTCTTCTTCCGTATCCAGGTTCAGGATAGTCACAGTAGCACCAAAAATCACTTTGCCGTTATTTGGCAGTTTAGTGATATCAATGATCTGTGCATTGGATAATTTGGCTTCGATATCCTGAATGCGGCCTTCACAAAAACCCTGCTGTTCACGGGCTGCGTGATACTCCGCATTCTCTTTTAAATCACCATGCTCTCGCGCCTCAGCTATAGCTTGAATAATAGCCGGGCGCCTCACTGTCTTCAGCTCATGCAGCTCATCACGCAAGCGTTGAGCGCCTTCAACAGTCATAGGGATTTGACTCATCCGTTTACTCTCTTATGTAATTCCTGCACTGATGCAACAGTGGCAAAGGCATTAGCCGCATTCGCCTTACAGGTTGCAAAAGCCGCATTTAAAGTTGTGGTGTAGTTGGCTTTATGTTGCAGCGCGCCACGACGTAACACTTTAGAGTCTTCAATGGCCTGACGACCTTCAGTAGTGTTGACAATATAGCTGTATTCGCCGTTTTTGATCCGGTCCAGAATATGCGGGCGGCCTTCAAATACTTTACTGACAGTACGGCATTCAATGCCTGCTGCTTCTAAAGCTTTGGCAGTACCACCAGTTGCATCCAGCTCAAAACCCAGCTCAACCATAGTTCTGGCTAATTCAACAACGCGCACTTTATCGCTGTCACGCACTGAAAGTAAAGCGCGGCCCCCCGTTGGGATCACTGTACCAGCACCTAACTCTGCTTTGGCAAAAGCTTCGGCGAAAGTATCACCTACGCCCATGACTTCGCCTGTTGAGCGCATTTCAGGGCCGAGAATAGGATCCACACCCGGGAATTTATTGAATGGGATCACCACTTCTTTCACTGAGAAATAAGGCGGAATGATTTCCTTCGTAATACCTTGCGATGCTAAAGACTGGCCAGCCATACAGCGGGCGCCTACTTTAGCGACAGCCATACCTGTAGCTTTTGAGACAAAAGGCACAGTACGGGCAGCGCGCGGGTTTACTTCAATCAGATAAATTTCGTTATCTTTGACAGCAAACTGAGTGTTCATTAAACCGACCACACCCAGCTCCAGCGCCAGTTTTTTCACCTGCTCACGCATTCTGTCCTGTACATCAGCAGATAAGCTGTGTGGCGGTAAAGTACAGGCTGAGTCACCTGAGTGCACACCAGCTTGCTCAATGTGTTCCATAATGCCGCCGATGATGACTTCTTTACCGTCACAAATGGCGTCGATATCCACTTCAATAGCGTCATCAAGGAAACGGTCCAGTAGTACAGGAGAATCGTTCGATACGCTGACCGCTTCAGTCATGTAACGGCGCAGGTCCTGATCGTCATAGACGATTTCCATAGCACGGCCACCTAATACATAAGACGGACGCACTACCATTGGATAACCAATAGCCGGCGCTTTGGCGATAGCCTCTTCCAGACTGGTCACAGTAGCGTTTTGTGGCTGTTTTAAACCTAAACGCTCAACGGCTTGCTGGAAACGCTCACGGTCTTCAGCACGGTCAATCGCATCTGGTGACGTACCAATAATTGGAACCCCATTCGCTTCTAAAGCCCGGGCTAATTTTAATGGCGTCTGGCCGCCGTATTGAACAATAACGCCTTTTGGTTGTTCTTTACGTACTATTTCCAGCACGTCTTCCAGCGTAATAGATTCAAAGTACAGACGGTCTGAAGTGTCGTAGTCTGTTGATACTGTTTCAGGGTTACAGTTGACCATAATGGTTTCGTAACCGTCTTCACGTAAGGCTAGCGCAGCGTGTACACAGCAATAGTCGAACTCGATACCCTGACCTATACGGTTCGGGCCACCACCTATAATCATGATCTTGTCACGATTGCTTGGAGCAGCTTCACATTCTTCGTCGTAGGTGCTGTACATATAAGCTGTGTTTGATGAAAACTCAGCAGCACAGGTATCCACCCGCTTGTACACTGGGTGTAAACCGAAACTGTGACGTTTTTTACGTACTTCGCTTTCTGCAACACCTAACAAGTCGGCAAGACGTTTATCAGCAAAACCTTTGCGTTTTAATACTTTTAAGCGCTTTTCATCTAAACCGGCAAAACCAGCGGCCTGCACTGCTGCTTCTTCTTTCAGCAGATCTTCAATCTGGATCAGGAACCAGTGATCAATTTTGGTCAGGGCATAGATTTCGTCCATGCTCATGCCCATACGGAAGGCATCAGCTATGTACCAGATACGGTGTGAACCAGGTTCACGCAGTTCACGAATGATTTTCTCTTTGGCTTCCGGAGCCTGAATATCAATGATTGGGTCTAAACCACAAACACCGATTTCCAAACCACGTAAAGCTTTTTGCAGCGATTCTTGCTGGTTACGGCCAATCGCCATCACTTCACCGACAGACTTCATCTGAGTGGTTAAGCGATCATTGGCACCAGCAAATTTTTCGAAGTTAAAACGTGGTACTTTAGTCACTACGTAGTCGATGCTTGGCTCAAACGAAGCTGGAGTTTTGCCACCAGTGATATCGTTGGCCAGTTCATCCAATGTGTAACCACAAGCCAGTTTGGCAGCTACTTTAGCAATAGGGAAACCTGTAGCTTTAGAGGCTAAAGCTGAAGAACGTGATACGCGAGGGTTCATCTCGATGATGACCATGCGGCCGTCTTCAGGATTAATACCAAACTGAACGTTTGAACCGCCGGTTTCCACACCAATTTCGCGCAACACAGCCAAAGAAGCGTTACGCATGATTTGGTATTCTTTATCTGTTAAGGTCTGAGCCGGGGCTACAGTAATAGAGTCGCCTGTATGCACACCCATAGGGTCAAAGTTTTCAATAGAACAAACGATGATGCAGTTGTCGTTTTTATCACGCACCACTTCCATCTCGTATTCTTTCCAGCCGATCAGCGATTCGTCAATCAACAGCTCTTTCGTTGGCGACAGATCCAGACCACGGGTACAAATTTCTTCAAATTCTTCGCGGTTGTAAGCAATACCACCACCTGAACCACCCATAGTGAATGACGGGCGAATAATGCATGGGAAGCCAATTTTTTCCAGCACTTCGTAGGCTTCTTCCATCGAATGTGCCAAACCTGCGCGTGGGCAAGCCAGGCCAATAGAACGCATGGCTTTATCAAAACGACTGCGGTCTTCTGCTTTATCGATAGCATCAGCGGTCGCGCCAATCATTTCAACATTGTATTTTGCCAGCACACCATGACGCTCTAAATCGAGTGCACAGTTTAATGCGGTTTGACCACCCATGGTCGGTAACACCGCACATGGGCGTTCTTTTTCAATAATTTTTTCTACTACTTGCCAGTGGATTGGCTCGATGTAAGTCGCATCGGCCATTTCAGGGTCTGTCATAATAGTGGCGGGGTTAGAGTTCACCAGAATGACACGGTAACCCTCTTCTTTTAATGCTTTACAGGCTTGAGCCCCTGAATAATCGAACTCACAGGCCTGACCAATCACTATAGGACCGGCGCCGAGGATAAGAATACTTTTAAGATCGGTACGTTTTGGCATAGCTATTCTCTGTCTCTCTGATTCTTACCAATTAAGCCTGACGCTGTTGCATCAACTCGATAAAGTGGTCAAACAATTCACTGGCTTCGTGTGGACCAGGACTGGCTTCTGGGTGCCCCTGGAAGCTGAAGGCTGGTTTGTCGGTGCGGTGAATGCCTTGCAAAGTACCGTCAAACAACGATTTGTGAGTCGCACGCAAATTGGCTGGTAAAGTAGCCTCTTCCACAGCAAAACCATGGTTCTGCGCTGTAATGAGCACTTTATTAGTATCCAGATTTTTCACCGGATGGTTACCACCATGGTGACCCACTGTCATTTTGATGGTCTTGGCACCACTAGCTAAAGCCAGTAGCTGGTGACCTAAACAGATACCAAAAACAGGGATATCAGTAGTCAGGAAAGTTTCAATGGCTTTAATAGCGTAATCACAAGGCGCCGGGTCACCAGGGCCATTAGATAAGAAAATACCATCAGGGTTTAGCGCTAACACCTGTTCAGCAGGAGTTTGAGCCGGAACTACAGTCAAACGACAACCACGGTCGGCCAACATACGCAAAATATTACGTTTCACACCAAAATCGTAAGCAACCACATGAAAGGCTGAATTATCTGGTTTCGCAAACCCTTGGCCTAAAGACCAACTACCTTCAGTCCATTGGTATTGCTCTTTCACCGAAACTTCTTTGGCTAAATCCATACCAGATAAACCAGGGAAAGCACGGGCCAGTTCTAAAGCTTTGTTTTCATCTAAGTCATCACCTGCCATCAAACAGCCGTTTTGTGCGCCTTTTTCACGCAGAATACGGGTCAGTTTACGGGTATCGATGTCGGCGATGCCTAAAATATTACGGGAACTGAGATAATGACTAAGGGAGGCTTGATTACGGAAATTACTGGCTAATAAAGGAAGGTCACGGATAACAAGGCCTTTAGCCCAGATTTTATCGGATTCCTCATCCTCATCGTTTGTGCCGGTATTTCCAATATGCGGATATGTCAGAGTGACGATTTGTTCAGCATAGGAAGGATCCGTAAGGATTTCCTGATACCCGGTCATCGAGGTATTAAAAACCACCTCTCCAACAGAAATACCTTCAGCGCCAATGGCTGTACCGCGAAATACGGTGCCGTCTTCCAGTACGAGCAGGGCGGACTTAGTCAAAATAACCTCCAAACAGCAGAAAACGGGGGAAAAACATCATAGTTCACCACCCGTTTTGACCCAGAATTTTTGAATCCATGTTTGCTTGGGCAAACCTGACTATTCTAGGCGATTTGAGCTATTTGGTCTAACTCTTTTTTGATATTTTATAAAAATGACGCTTTGATCGCATTTTTATAACATATTGCTCAAAAAGTTAAGCTAAGTCGGCTAAACCCAGCACTTGTTGCATAGAATAAAGTCCTGGCTGTTTATTTTGCAACCAAAGCGCGGCACGCCAGGCGCCTTGAGCAAAAGTACTGCGGCTGGATGCTTTGTGGGTAATTTCTAACCGTTCTCCCAAATCAGCAAAGAGCGCTGTGTGATCCCCAATAATGTCACCACCTCTGACGGTAGCGAAGCCAATAGTCTTGTGTTCACGCTCACCTGTAATACCTTCCCGGCCATACACAGCGACATCTGCCAGATTCCGATCCAAAGCTTTGGCAATTTGATGGCCTATAGCCATGGCTGTGCCTGAAGGTGAATCTTTTTTAAATCTGTGATGTGCTTCAATAATTTCAATGTCAGCCGTCTGCCCCATGACCTTAGCTGCAGTTTCTACCAGATGCAGCAATAAGTTAACGCCTACGCTCATATTCGGCGCCCAGACGATGGGGATGTGTTTAGCGGCCTGTTGCACCGCTGCATATTGGATATCAGTCAGGCCAGTCACACCAATCACCAGCGCTTTTTTGGCCTGCACTGCCAATTCCAGATGCTGTAGCATAGCGTCTGGCATAGTGAAATCGATCCAGATGTCGGCACAAGCTAAAGCAGTTACAGAGGTTTCTATAAAAGGCAGATTCAATTTTCCACAACCCGCCAATTCACCAGCGTCCATACCTGTTAAAGCAGAACCAGAACGTACAGTAGCAGCAGTGATCGGCAATTGCTGTTCTTTAGCTATACAAACTAAAGCTCTGCCCATACGGCCGTTGGCACCCAAAATACCTACTGTACTCATCTATTGATCCTATGACTGACTCTCTAAATACGGGCGCTATTAAACGGCAGTCCGGATGGATATGCAACCCCAAACTGCCCCACCTAACCAGAACTCGGGATAATGAGTGTCAACCTTTTTCGATTTAATAAATTAAATCAAAGAAGTAAGGTTGTTGCGTTAAGCAACCAGAGTCTTAGCAGACTGAATACACAGATTTTTGTGGATCTCAAGGCGCTCCGTCTAGCCATAGCAAGCTATGGCTAGACGGAGCAACGCCGGGAGGCATGAAAAGATGTCTATTCAGTGGCACGGCTTATCCCGAGTCCTGGTTACCAATTAAACCGCCGCAGTAAAAATAGCACGGCTGGCGCTGTAATCGATATCGCCATGCTCACCCAGTTTGTCCATGCCCTGGCTCATCACTTTTGCCATCAGCTCATCCACGGAAGATGCAGGCAAGCCATAGGCCGTTAAGCGGGTTGGCACGCCCATTTGCTCAAAGAAGGCACGGGTATGATGGATGGCTTCATCAATCTGACGCTCAGGGTCTTGCTGTTGTAAACCCCAGACTCTGCTGGCGTACTGCAATAACTTATCGCGCTTAGTGGCACGTTGTTGTTGCATTAAAGCTGGCAGCACTATGGCCAAAGTTTGAGCGTGATCTAAACCATACAACGCAGTAAGCTGATGACCTAAGCCGTGCGTGGCCCAATCTTGCGGCACACCAACACCAATCAGACCATTCAGTGCCATAGTGGCAGCCCACATTACGTTGGCCCTGATATCGTAATTTTCTGGTTCGTTCAGAGCTTTTGGCCCTTCTTCAATCAACACCTGCAACAAGGATTCAGCAAATCTGTCTTGTACTGCAGCGTTGACCGGATAGGTCAGGTACTGTTCCATTACATGGACAAAGGCATCTACCACACCGTTAGAAATTTGTTTAGCGGGCAAGCTGTAGGTGACTTTTGGATCTAAAATTGCGAACTGCGGATAGACAGATGGATGCGAAAAGGCCAGCTTTTGCTGAGTGCTTTGACGGGTAATCACGGCGTTTGCATTACTTTCAGTACCGGTCGCAGGCAAAGTCAGCACACAACCTAAAGGTAGTGCCGCTTTAATACGTACCTTATTCTCCAAAATTGCCCAGCCGTCCTGCTCCAATAGTGCAGCAGCTGCTATGTATTTACTGCCATCTACCACTGAGCCGCCACCAACAGCCAAAATAAAATCAATTTTTTCCGCCTTTACTAAAGCAACAGCTTTGCTTAGGGTTTCGTAACTAGGATTAGGTTCTATCCCAGAGAACTCTGTATAACTATGGCCTTTTAGCGCATCTATTACTTGTTGATACACACCGTTTTGCTTAATAGAACCACCGCCATAAGTCAGCAGTACTTTACTGCCTGCAGGGATTAACTGACCCAACTGGCTAATTTGACCATCACCAAACACAATTCGGGTTGGATTCTGATAAGAAAAGTTAAACATAGTAGCTCCGGTTTGGAAAACAGAAAGTAAGTGGGTTATATGGGCCTAAAACCTATGAAGTTCAAGCGGTTTAGGTTTTTTCTTCTGTCATAGGCAAAATGCCTGAATTCAGTTAGGCTGATTTTAAGCAATTGAGACTTCCCGTTTATTATGAAACTTGTGGTCTGAAGTAATCATTTTTATTTGGTTGGGTATAGCTTAGTCAGCTTTAGTATTTGACAGGACTTCTGGACGTCTCTATATTCCGGAAAATTTTAAAACCTTTCAGGTTTAGAGGAAAACTCATGACATTATCGCAAAAACAGCAAGCACGTTTATCCTTGCTGCCCTTGCTGCTATTTGTTGCCTTGTTCTTAGGCACTGGGCTTTATCTGCAGTCGCAAGGGGTTGAGTATGCCTTTTATCAGTTGCCTGGGCCTGTAGCTATTATTCCTGCTCTGGCTTTGGCGATTTGGCTTTATAAGGCACCGCTGACCGACTCTATTGAAGTGATGGTAAGAGGGGCTGGTAATAGCAATATTATCACTATGTGTATTATTTACCTGCTTGCAGGTGCTTTTGCCACAGTAGCACAGGCTACTGGCGGCGTCGATGCAGTAGTGAATGCGGGTTTATCTTTAGTCCCTGCACAATTTTTATTGCCAGGATTATTTGTGATATCAGCCATAGTTGCGACAGCTATGGGTACATCTATGGGTACTATAGGCGCCTTAGCCCCAATTGCTGTAGGTTTAAGCACTCAAGCGCAGTTAGAGCCCGCTTTAGTAGCAGGGGTACTGTTAAGTGGCGCAATTTTTGGCGACAACCTGTCGATTATCTCAGATACCACCATAGCCTCTACCCGCACACAGGGTGCGGAAATGAAAGACAAATTCAGAGAAAATTTAAAAATTGCTCTGCCAGCAGCATTAGTTACATTGGCGCTTTTTGCTGCTCTGGCACAAAGCCAAACCGAAGTGACGGTTAAAGACTTTAGCTGGACCGGCGTTTTACCTTATGCCGCTATTCTTATTCTGGCGGTGGCAGGGATGAACGTATTTGCAGTTCTGCTGTTGGGCATAGCACTGGCAGCGTTACAAGGAGCAGTATTGGCCGACTATCAACTGGCTAACCTGGGTAAAGATATATACAAAGGTTTTGGCTCAATGCAGGAGATATTCCTGCTGTCGATGCTGGTTGGCGCCCTTGGCGAGTTCGTAAAACAACAAGGGGGTTTGCAATATCTATCCAGCCATGTCACAGCTTTGGCTTTAAAATTGAAACTGGCAGGTAATAAAGCCCAGCAACTGGCGATTGCAGCTCTGGCTTTTGTAAGCAATCTTTGCATAGCCAACAACACCGTTGCCATAGTTGTGACTGGTGACGTCAGCAAAGATATAGCTCAACACCATCAAATCACTCCTAAACGCAGCGCCAGCTTATTGGATGTGTTTGCCTGCATTGCGCAAGGCTTAGTGCCTTATGGCGCTCAGGCTCTGTTATTAGGTGCTAGTTTTGGCATATCGCCATGGGATGTAGTCACGAACAGTTACTACTGCTTCATTCTGGCGGTTTTTGCCACAGCACGTATTCTGTTAGAAAAAATCGACCGGAGCGATTTTTAACATCGGAGCACAGCGACGATGGCCTGAACAGGCATTTTGCAGGACAGCAAAATGTAAAAAATCGACCGGAGCGATTTTTAACATCGAAGCGCAGCGACGATGGCCTGGACAGGCATTTTGCAGGACAGCAAAATGTAACAACCAGGCCAGCATTAAGCTGGCCCTGATACTGAAGCTCTAGGCTTTATTACAATTCGGCAAAGCGCCCTGACCGCGGCGCTGCTGGTAATAGCCCTCTGCCACAGCCATATGTTTATTCAACTCTTTAATTCTGTTGTCAGGCACAGGGTGGCTGGATAACAACTGAGGCGTTGAGCCACTGCCTTTAGCTGCCATATTTTGCCACAACTTGACAGATTCAGTGGGGACAAACCCCGATTTAGCCATTAGTTCCAGACCCATAATATCGGCCTCAGTTTCATGCGCTCTGCTAAATGGCAGGGCTATGCCCACTTGTGCACCTAAACCAAAAGCCGTTCGCATTTGTTGTTGGTAAGGAGTACCCGCAACTGTTAACGCACTATCAGCCACTGTTAAAGCAGTCTGAATAAATTGGTCGCTGGATAAGCGTTCATTGCTATGCCCCGCTATCACGTGCGCTATTTCGTGACCTATAACGGCTGCGAGTTGCGACTGATTGTCCGCCACTAATAACAAGCCAGTGTACACACCCATTTTGCCACCTGGCAGCGCAAAAGCATTCACCTGATCACTTTCAAACACAACGATTTCCCATGGAGTTTGTTGCCACTTCGCATCTGTGTGCTTTAGCAGGTTATTAGCTACACACTGCACATACTGATTCACTTTTTTATTTTTACTGATCGGAGTTTCAGCCTTCATGCCTTCAAAAGTCTGAATGCCCATAGCACTGAGTTTTTTATCATCAAACAACATCAGTTGGCGACGTCCAGTAGGAGACTGGGCGCAACTGGCGACTAATAAAGTAGTAAGTAACAATGGGAGTATTAACTTAGTACGCATCAAATAATCCTTCTTTTCGTACTTCAAACTGCGGCTAATAGAACTAAAAAAGCGGCAATAAGTTCAGTAATTCTGCAACATCAGAAAAAAGAAAACCACCCGCAGGTGGTTCTCATCCATAGACTGTTAGCCCGTTAAGTCATCAAAAAACTTCTTTACACCATCAAAGAAGCCCTTAGATTTAGGTCTGTGTTTGGCTTCACTGTCACCACCCCAGCTTTCATCCAGCTGTCGCAATAAGTCTTTTTGCTTATCGCTTAAGTTAACAGGAGTTTCCACTACCACTTTACAGACCAAATCTCCGACACCGCCGCCGCGGACAGACTGCACGCCTTTACCACGTAAACGGAACATTTTATCGGTTTGGGTTTCAGCCGGGATCTTCAGCTTGACGCGACCATCTAAAGTTGGCACATCAATTTCCCCACCTAAAGCGGCAGTGCTGAAGCTAATAGGCACATCACAATACAGGTTGTTGCCATCACGCACAAAAATAGGGTGATCTTTGACATGCACCTGCACATACAAGTCACCTGCTGGCGCACCAAACTGACCTGCTTCGCCTTCACCAGCTAAACGGATACGGTCACCCGTATCAACACCAGCAGGAATTTTTACCGATAGTGTTTTGGTCTTTTCTACGCGGCCATCGCCATGACATTTAGTGCATGGATCCGGGATGATTTTGCCGCGGCCACTACAGGTAGGACAGGTTTGTTGTACCGCAAAAAAGCCCTGGCGCATAGTCACCTGACCAGCACCGTGACAGGTTGGACAGTTTTTGGCTTGGGTGCCTTTTTTCGCACCTGAACCATCACAGACGTCGCAAGACACCCACGTAGGTACTTTAATTTCTACCGACTTGCCACGTACAGCGTCCTCGAGGTTTAACTCCAGGTTGTAGCGTAAGTCTGAGCCACGTTGGGCTCGGGATTGGCCGCCGCGGCGACCACCACCAAAGATGTCACCAAACACGTCGCCGAAGATGTCGTTAAAGTCACCACCGCCACCAAAACCACCGGCACCACGGTTCGGATCCACACCAGCGTGACCATAGTTATCATACGCAGCGCGCTTCTGGTCATCCGACAGGATCTCATAGGCTTCTTGCACTTCTTTAAACTTCTCTTCCATAGCTTTGTCACCCTGAGTCCGATCCGGGTGATACTTCATGGCGAGCCGTTTATAGGCCTTTTTGATTTCTTTATCGTCAGCGCCTTTCTGGACGCCAAGCACTTCGTAATAATCACGCTTCGACATAACAACTCATCTTGATAGAGGAGCGACCGCACAAGGCGGTCGCTCAAATTAACTCTGGTATGGGGTGCATCTTAAAGATGCGCCCCCACAGACACAATGATTACTTGTTGTCTTTTACTTCTTCGAACTCAGCGTCCACTACGTCATCACCAGCTGCATTGCGAGCTTGTGGCTCAGCACCTGGTTGTTGCTGATTCGCCTGAGCGACTTCAGCCAGCTTTTGCGAAGCCTGCAGTAAAGCCTGAGTCTTAGCTTCGATATCAGCCTTGTCATTGCCTTTAATTGCACTTTCCAGTGCAGCAACAGCAGCTTCAATCTCTTGTTTGTCGTTAGTCGCTAACGCCGTGCCTACTTCTTCAATTTGCTTGCGGGTTGCATGCACTAGAGCATCGGCCTGGTTACGGGTCTGAACTAATTCTTCAAACTTCTTGTCTTCTTCAGCATTCAGTTCAGCGTCACGAACCATACGTTCTACTTCTTCATCCGTTAAACCTGAAGAAGCCTTGATGGTGATTTTCTGCTCTTTACCTGTGTCTTTGTCTTTTGCAGACACATGTAAAATACCGTCAGCGTCTAAATCGAAAGTTACTTCGATTTGTGGTTCGCCACGGCGAGCCGGACGAATACCTTCTAAATTGAACTGCCCCAGCGACTTGTTGGCAGAAGCTTGTTTACGCTCCCCCTGCAGCACGTGGATAGTTACAGCTGACTGGTTGTCATCTGCTGTAGAGAAAGTTTGTGACTTCTTGGTTGGGATAGTAGTGTTCTTCTCAATCAAGGCCGTCATCACGCTACCCATTGTCTCGATACCTAAAGACAGTGGAGTTACGTCTAACAACAGAACGTCGGTCACATCACCTGACAATACAGCACCCTGAATCGCAGCACCTACAGCAACAGCTTCGTCCGGGTTCACGTCTTTACGTGGCTCTTTGCCAAAGAAAGCTGTTACAGCTTCCTGAACTTTAGGCATACGAGTCTGACCACCGACCAGAATGATGTCGTTGATTTCACTTACAGACAGGTCGGCATCTTTTAATGCCTGCTTCAGCGGCTCAATAGTGCGCTGAATTAAATCATCCACCAGAGATTCCAGCTTAGCGCGGGTTACTTTGATGTTTAAGTGCTTAGGACCAGTCGCATCTGCTGTAATATACGGCAGGTTTACTTCAGTCTGAGAAGCAGAAGACAATTCGATCTTAGCTTTTTCGCCCGCTTCTTTTAAGCGCTGCATCGCCAGTGGATCGTTACGCAGGTCGATGCCCTGCTCTTTTTTGAACTCGTCGACTAAGTAGTTAATGACACGAGAGTCAAAGTCTTCACCACCTAAGTGCGTGTCGCCGTTGGTTGCTAACACTTCGAAAGTCTGCTCGCCATCTACATCATCGATCTCAATGATAGAGATATCGAAAGTACCACCACCTAAGTCATAAACTGCTACTTTAGTGTCGCCTTTTTTCTTATCCATGCCATACGCCAGCGCTGCAGCTGTTGGCTCGTTGATAATACGTTTAACTTCTAAACCAGCAATACGACCGGCATCTTTTGTCGCCTGACGCTGCGCATCGTTGAAGTAAGCAGGAACTGTGATTACAGCTTCAGTTACTGGCTCGCCCAGGTAATCTTCAGCAGTTTTCTTCATTTTTTTCAGCACTTCAGCAGAAATCTGCGGTGCGGCTAATTTTTTACCTTTAACTTCAACCCAAGCGTCACCATTATCAGCCTTAACAATTTGGTAAGGCATGATTTTGATGTCACGCTGAACTTCAGCATCTTCAAAACGACGACCAATCAAACGCTTAATTGCGAACAAAGTATTTTTTGGGTTAGTCACAGCCTGACGTTTGGCTGGCTGGCCTACTAATACTTCGCCGTCTTCGGCATAAGCGATGATGGAAGGAGTGGTTCTGGTACCTTCAGCGTTTTCAAGAACGCGTGGCTGGTCGCCATCTAAAATAGCCACACAGCTGTTTGTTGTACCTAAGTCAATACCAATGATTCTACCCATAACTACTCTCCGCTTATTAATCTGTACAATTAAAATTGTGTTGACCAGTTAATGGGGTTTATCCCTATTCGATTCAAGGTTATTTTTTTAAAAAAATTTACCGTTTGTGCGATAAATAAGCAAAAAGCCGCGTTTGAAGGGCGGATAGCTCATAAACTAAGGCGTTAGAACAGAAAAGCATTTAACCCCAAAAGCATTTGCGGCGTATAATCCAGCTCAATTGCTTGCACACTGAGAGAAAGATTATGCCTTTATTAGACAGCTTTACCGTAGACCACACCATTATGAAAGCGCCTGCAGTTCGTGTGGCAAAAAAAATGAATACGCCAAAAGGTGATGACATCACTGTATTTGATTTACGTTTTTGCGTGCCTAACGAAGAAATCCTGTCAGAAAAAGGCATTCATACTCTGGAGCATTTATTTGCTGGTTTTATGCGTGATCATTTAAATGGTGACGGCGTAGAAATCATCGACATTTCTCCTATGGGCTGTCGTACAGGTTTTTATATGAGCCTGATTGGTACACCGGACGAACAGCGTGTAGCAGCAGCCTGGAAAGCAGCTATGGCGGACGTACTGACAGTACAAAACCAATCTGAAATCCCTGAGCTGAATATTTATCAATGTGGTACAGCGCAGATGCATTCATTGGAAGAAGCAAAAGAAATAGCGCAAAACATCATTAACCGTGGTGTAGGCGTGAATTTAAATGACGAGTTAAAACTTTCTGCAGAATTTTTAAAGCAATAAGCCATTTATTGTCGAAAGAAAAAGGCCATGTCTTTGAGTAGCTGTGGCCTTTTTTGTTTTAGTGCTGTGTTAGTACAGTTTAAACTGAGCCGTAATAGTTTTCAGTTGCTGGGCAGCCTGATTCAGTAGATTGGATTCCGTATTCAACTCAGTAGTATGAGATGCCGTACTGTCCATCAGCTGCGTAATGCGGTGAATATTCAAATTAATATCCTCAGCCACTACACCTTGTTGCTGCGTTGCAACTGCAATAGCAGCACTTTGTTGCTGTACCACTTCAATGGCCTGTCCTATAGCATCCAACGCGCTTTGCATCGATGTTGCCCGCTCTGAGCTTAACTGAGTTTGCTCGCGACCTTGTTGCATCTTGGCTTCGGCATCTTTGGCAATAGCCTGAAGCTTTTCTACCATAGTGCGAATATGGCCCGTGCTCTCGCTGGTTCTGCCCGCCAGAGAACGAACTTCATCAGCTACAACCGCAAAACCACGGCCTTGCTCACCCGCCCTCGCAGCTTCAATGGCTGCATTAAGCGCCAGCAAATTGGTTTGGTCTGCTATGGCCTTAATCACATCAACCACAGCACCGATATTTTCAGATTCTTTTGCTAATCCAATCACCACGTCAACGGCTTCGGTCATAGTACCAGCCAACAGACTCATATCCTTCACTGCGGCTTGAGATAACACAGCACCCTCTATACCACGTTGCTGAGCTTGCGACGCAGCAGAGCTGGTTTGCTGTGCGTTGTGACTGATTTCCTGCACTGTGGCTGACATTTCAGTCACTGCGGCAGAAACAGCGTCAATTTGCAGCTTATTGCCCTGGATTTCAGAGTCAGTCTGACCAGCCACTTTATTTAATTTTTGGCTGGATTGATGCACTAATGCAGACTGCTCTGATGTACGTTGCAAAGAGGTTCTTAACTTGCTGATAAAGGTATTAAAATGCCGGGCCAAAATCCCGACTTCATCAGAACTTTCAATGGCCAGAGTACGGGTTAAATCGCCTTCACCGCTGGCGATATCTTTCATAGCTGCTGTTAAATCAGATAGAGGGCGAATAATACGTTGCGTAGTCAGAACAACAACTAAGGTAATCACAGCCAACATTAACAAGGTGGCAAATAAAGCCCAGCCAGTTGCTTGCTGTACTGGCGCTTCGATCAATTCCGCCGGTATTAATAAGCCAACCAGCCAGTTTATTTTTGGAAATTCAAGACTGACAGGCTTATAGGACACATAATAATTTTTACCTGACAAACTGACCTTGGTAAAACCGGACTTTTGCGCCTTGGCGGCTTGTGCAAGTGTGTTGAAACCTGCTGTACCATCAATATTTTTATCTAACAGCTCAAATGGATCATTGGCTTTTATCTCAAGACCAGCAGCTCTGGAGAAATGCACCACCTGCCCTACACTATCCAGCAAGAACGGCAAACCTTCGCCCTGATAACGTATACGTTCTACCTGCTCACCAAGCTTATCTAAATGCAGATCCAGACCACCGACTCCTAATAAAGTCCCATCAGGCAGATACACAGGGCCCTCTACCACTGCTGACACAATGCCAGTGGTGAAATCAGCGGAAGGAGAGCCAACAAAAAATTTATTATGCTCAAGGCTTAACTTATACCATGGACGCTGGGTAGCAAAATAACCTTTGCTGACATCACCAGCGTCTGGGCCATTTTTGTCCACACCTGTTCTCGAGTTTTCTCTAAAGTATTCACCAGTACGATCCAACGCAAAAAAGGCTGACAATATATTAGGGTCCCGTTCACTGATCTTTATAAAACTATTGTTGATATCCTGATAACCAGGCACTGAGTTCAGTTCAGCATTACGGACCGGATAAGCCTGAAACCAAGCCAGAAATTGTGGAGCTTCCAAAAAAGTGCGGGCAACCTGGGCGTACTGAGCAAAAAATTTGCCTATGTTCACCGACTCGGTAGTGACTAAAGAGTCAACCTCAGCCTGAACTTGCTGGCGTGTCAGATGGCTTAAATGGTTCACCGTAAAAAGTGCAGAGAGCACTAAAAGTACAGCTACCGAGCCGCCTACCGCTAATAATAGTTTTTGTTTTATGGATAGATTTTTGATGTAAAACATAACAGCCCCCAAATGGATACAGCATTATAAAAGCATAAAGCAGCTGGGTTTTCTACTGAATTTGTTTTGATAAATAAGTGAAATTAATCAATGATTTAGATGTACCAGATTGGTGCATTTTGATGAGTTATTTTGGTGCGGCTGGGTTGTTTTGGGTAGGGGGTTAGTAAATATAGGGGCAATTGCTGGAGGCATTGCGCC
>Ga0247725_1000615_pt1 | contig 23594 bp, 20 predicted proteins | sample OKSTACKMCFT3sol_FD_183021 | JGI IMG/M metagenome (GOLD analysis project Ga0247725, IMG submission 183021) | Subsurface sediment microbial communities from gas well in Oklahoma, United States - OK STACK MC-FT3-sol | ecosystem: Environmental > Terrestrial > Deep subsurface > Rock core/Sediment...
ACTCAGGGTGACAAGCTAACAGTGGTTAACTGTGTGTCTGCTGAATAACCTGATCAAATTTCTCTATCACAGCGTCAACACTAATTAGCGCCATAAGGTGCTCACCCTTAGCACGGGTGCCCCATTTCACCTCACCGCTTTGCTGTGAGGCGATGGCCTCTTGGTAGGCACTCACCACATATTGCTGCGATAAATAAGGCCCAGTGCGGCTTGGGTTGGAATGGGCATATAAACCTATGACAGGCGTCCCTTGCGTGACCGCCATGTGTGCAGGGCCAGTATCGGGCGCTAGCACTAGGCTGGCGCGTTTCAGCAGAACCAGCAATTGAGTCAAACTGGTTTTACCGACTAAGTTATCGAGTTTGGCAGAACATGCATTGGCAATATCGTCGGCCAATGTCTTTTCAAGTGCTGTTGGGCCACCGCAGAGAATGACTCGGTAACCCTTATTCACCGCATGTTGCGCCACGGCGGCATAACGCTCGGGTAGCCAATTACGCTCGGCTTTACTGGCGGCCGCGCAAATAACCAATACCTTCTCGCCATCGGCAATCTGACGCTGGGCAAATTCAGTATCCGCCTGAGGGACTGGAATATTCCAACTCGGGGTGATGTCGCTAACGCCAATCGCCTTGGCGAATCCCATAAAGCCGTCCAGCACATGGGGCTCAGCTAAAGGTTCGACCCTATGATTGGTGACCAGCCATTGACCTTCTTTGGCGCGGGCGCGGTCGAATCCGACCCGAACCTTTGCCGAAATCGCGAGGGAGGCCAAGGTCGCACGTAGCGCCACTTGCATGTGCAACAAGACATCGAAGCGACGGCCTTTCAGCGCCTTATGCAGATTAAGATAACTGCGCCAGCCCTGGGATTTATCGAAAATCACAAACTCAATACCGGGCAGGTGCTTTAATAGTTGGTATTCGAGCTTGCCTATCACCCAAGTGATTTTGAGCTGGGGATATTGGCGTTGAATCGCCTGCACCATAGCCACGGCATGACAGACGTCACCGATAGCCGATAGCCTAAGCAGGCAGAGAGAATTCATGGTGTTGGGATTTAAACTCAAGCGAATAGCTCTTAAGGTTATTTGGCGCAAGCTAAGGATCTTAATGTAGAATGGCCGCAGGTGCCACGCTTAAGTCAACAAATCTCCCATGAACGCACAAATCAAAATCATAAATACCGCAGATGGCTATATGGCACTTTGCCAAGATACGCCAGAAGACATCACTCCGGCTTGGTTTTCGGTGGATTTCTGGCGTGAAAAAGCCGCGGTAGTGGGATCATCCAAGGGACGTTACACCACTTGGTTTGTGGCCTTTAGCGAGCGCCATTGGGTGTTGCGACATTACTGGCGTGGTGGCCTGATGGAGAAATTCAGTAAGGACGCCTACTTCTATACCGGGCTTGAAAACACCCGCGCCATGGGCGAATTAAGGCTGCTTGACTTGCTCTACCGCGAGCAATTTGCGGTGCCTAAGCCTATTGCCGCCAATATTGTGCGCGATGGCTTGTTCTACCGTGCCGACATTATTATCGAGCGAGTCGATGGCGCCGAAGACTTGGTCGCCAAGTTAACCAAAGGCACTATGACTCCAGAGCAGTGGCAAACACTCGGCGCCACCATTGCTCAATTTCATCGCCGCGGCGTTTACCATGCCGACTTAAACGCGAAAAATATTTTGTGGCAACCACAGCAAGCGGATGGCGTACAAGAACGTTTCTATCTAATTGATTTTGACCGGGGTGAAATCAAAACGCCCCATGCCCAATGGCAGAAGGCGAACCTTGATAGGTTGCTACGTTCCTTCAATAAAGAACAAGGAAAACAGCCTACGCTCGCCTTTACGCTCGCCGACTGGACGGCTTTGCTCTCGGGCTATCACTCAGTTATTCCCCAAGCCTAGTCACCTGAATAGCGTTAGGCTGTTTGGCGCGAGAGTAAGGATTCGGCTAGAGCAAACTGACGCTGCAATGCACCACGATTAGCCTCTACCACGGCAAGGCCTGCCTCTGCGGCTTGTTGGCGTAACGCAGGTTGCTCAAAATACTGGATTAAATACTCCCCGAGCGCTTGGCCTGAACTCACAATCCGCAGGCCACCCGCGTCTGCCAACATTTGAGTAATTTGGGCAAAGTCCCAATGATTCGGCCCAACCATCACAGGCACGCCCATGGCCACGGGTTCTAAGGGATTATGACCACCATTTTCAATTAACGTCCCGCCCACAAAGGCTTGATCGGCCGCGCCATAGAAGGTTAACAATTCACCCATGGTATCGCCCACCAGCACCTGCGTCGTGGCGGTGATAGCTTGAGCCTCACTGCGGCGCATAAATTCAAAACCTTGGCTGGCAACGACATCGGCCACCGCCGCAAACTGCTCAGGATGACGTGGCGCAATCACCAATAACGCCTCTGGCCATTTAGCGAGCAGCTGCTTATGGGCGCTCAGCATGGCATCAAACTCACCGGGGTGAACACTCCCAGCCACCCACACGGGCGCCGCCTCTTTCCCCCAAGTCTGCCTTAGCTCTCGCGCTAGGGTTAATCGTTCAGGGGTGATAGTTAAATCAAACTTCAAACTGCCGCAAACAGTGACTCTATCAGCAGGCACCCCAAGGTCGATAAACCGCTGCGCCTCGGCTTGCGTCTGCACCGCAACCACATCTAAACGTTGCAACATGGGGCGACTCAACTGTGGACGCTTGGCATACTGCGCCGCCGATTTCGCCGACAACCTAGCATTAGCGAGCATCAAGCGCACGCCGCGCTTAGTCGCCAGCGCCACGAGATTCGGCCACAGCTCAGTCTCCATAATGATGCACCATTTAGGGGATAACTGGCGCAGAAAGCGGTTCACACACCAAGGCAAATCGAAGGGCAAATAACAGTGCTGCACTTGATCACCAAAGGCTTTACGCACCTCAGCAGACCCCGTGGGGCTTGAGGTTGTGACCGTAATCTTAAGCTGTGGATGCGCCTGTTGGATCTGGCGGATTAACGGAATCGCCGCCAGCGTTTCGCCCATAGAAACCGAGTGGATCAGTAAATCCGTTGGTGCCAGTCGTGTTAATCCGAAGCGTTCGCCCCAGCGGCCACGATAATCAGGGCTTTTAATGGCACGGAATGCCAAATAGACAATGAGCAGAGGGGATAATAGATAAAGCAGCACACTGTAAAAAAATCGATTCATAAAAATCGTGCTTATGAGTTTTTGCCTGATGAATAGCGGCAATGTTAGCATAATATCCCCAAGCGTCCTCAAGATACGAGTTTCAGCCTCTTGAGATTGTTTGGGGATATCAATCGTATTGAATTTTTGTTCATTGGGATGAATCCATACGATTTTAAATTAGGGATAATTTACCAGCAGTGTAGCGGTCGTTGGTTAGCCTTCTTTAATCAATTTGTAGCGTTCACTAGCCACTTGGAAAATATATGAAAACCCGCGACAAAATTATTTACGCCAGCCTTGAGCTGTTCAATGAGCATGGCGAACGAAATATCACCACCAATCATATTGCCGCTCACCTAAATATGAGTCCCGGGAATCTTTATTACCACTTCCGTAATAAGGAAGATATTATTCAGTCGATCTTCAGTCTCTACGAGGCGCACCTTGAATCGGGGTTTCAACCCTATGAGGGCGAGCAAGTCAATGTAGAACAACTGATCGGCTATTTTGATGCGATGTTTTACACCCTGTGGCAATTCCGTTTTATGTACGCCAACTTGGCCGATATTCTGGCCCGTGATGAAGAATTAAAAAGCCGTTATTTACATGCCCAGCAGCAAGTATTAACCCGTTCAAGTCACGTGCTAGGTAAACTCAAGCAGGATGGTTTTTTAAATATTGATAACGATAAAATCACCCCACTTGCCGACACCATCAAGATGATTGTGAGTTTTTGGATTGGTTATCAGCTTACCCAGTCGAGCACGTCCACCATCACTAAAGGCATTTTGTACGAAGGAGTATTGCGGGTATTGATGATTTTTAAGGCCTACGCCACGCCAACCTCCCAAGCGACCTTCTGTCGTTTAGAGCAGCACTACCACGAGTTAGCGACCCAAGATTCGCTTTAATCGTCCGACGCCGTCGCATTTAGCGCTAAACTCAACAGGTTGAACGTGCTAAATGCGGGCTCAATTCATGCCGTTGGCGGTGATGCGACATACATGCCGACCATGTTGCACATTAGTTTTTATAATGTAACAACCCCTTTAGCCCTAAACTAATTTATCTAGCTAACCTGCATGAAAAAAAGGCTGTAGGCCGATAGAGTTTAGCGTTAGAATGCCGCAACTCCCAGAATCAGAATAAAGTTAACTAAGGAGATATCAGGTGGCCTCTACCTCATTCTACGCACAGATTAATCAACAGCTTGCGGATATCAAAGCCGAAGGTTTATATAAAAGCGAGCGTGTTATTGCCTCACCGCAACAAACAGCCATTCAAGTAAATAACCAAGAAGTTGTTAACTTTTGTGCCAACAACTATCTAGGCCTAGCCAGTCATCCTGAACTCATAAAAGCCGCCCAACAAGGCTTAGACAGTCATGGCTTTGGTATGGCGTCGGTCCGTTTTATTTGTGGAACCCAAGACATCCACAAACAGCTCGAAGCCAGCCTGAGTGAGTTCCTCGGCATGGAAGACACGATTCTGTACTCTTCTTGCTTCGACGCCAACGCGGGCCTGTTCGAAACCCTGTTAGATGCCGAAGATGCGATTATTTCCGACGCCTTAAACCATGCCTCTATTATCGATGGCGTGCGTTTATGTAAGGCCAAACGTTTCCGTTATGCTAACAACGATATGGCGGATTTAGAGACGCAACTGATCGCCGCAAAAGCAGCTGGCGCGCGCAATATTTTGATCGCCACCGACGGCGTATTCTCAATGGACGGCGTCATCGCCAACCTGCAAGGTGTGTGTGACTTAGCCGATAAATACGGTGCATTAGTGATGGTTGACGACTCACACGCCGTGGGCTTTGTTGGCCAAAACGGCCGTGGTTCACACGAACACTGCGGTGTGATGGGTCGAGTCGATATTATCACTGGCACCTTAGGCAAAGCCTTAGGCGGTGCATCGGGCGGTTTCACTTCAGGTAAAAAAGAAGTCATCGACTGGTTACGTCAACGCTCTCGCCCTTACCTATTCTCTAACTCATTGGCGCCTTCGATTGTAACTGCCTCTATCCATGTATTAGAGATGCTCAAATCGGGCCAAGCACTGCGTGAAGCGGTATGGGAAAACAGCCGTTACTTCCGCGAGAAAATGTCAGCGGCAGGCTTTACCTTAGGTGGTGCCGACCACGCAATTATCCCAGTGATGATTGGCGATGCCAAATTGGCGAGCGATTTCGCTAACCGCTTATTAGCAGAACATATTTACGTTATCGGCTTCTCATTCCCAGTCGTGCCAAAGGGACAAGCCCGTATCCGTACTCAAATGTCGGCGGCCCACACCCGTGAGCAACTCGACAAAGCAATTGAAGCCTTTACCCGTATTGCTAAAGAAATGGCGATTATTTAGGACCCTACAAAATGAAAGCACTAAGCAAGTTAAAAGCCGAAAAAGGCATTTGGTTAGTCGATGCGCCTAAACCTGAAATGGGCCATAACGATCTACTGATCAAGATTAAAAAGACCGCCATTTGTGGCACCGACATGCACATCTACAACTGGGACGAATGGTCACAAAAAACCATTCCTGTACCTATGGTGGTAGGTCACGAATATGTGGGTGAAGTGGTTGATATCGGACAAGAAGTTCGTGGCTTTAACATTGGTGACCGCGTTTCTGGCGAAGGCCATATCACCTGCGGCCACTGCCGTAACTGCCGCGCTGGTCGCACCCATTTATGCCGTAACACCTCAGGTGTGGGTGTAAACCGCGAAGGTTCATTTGCCGAATATTTGGTTATCCCGGCCTTTAACGCCTTCAAAATCCCCGATGATATCAGCGACGATTTAGCCTCTATCTTCGACCCATTCGGTAACGCAGTGCACACTGCGCTGTCATTCGATTTAGTCGGCGAAGACGTGTTAATCACTGGCGCGGGTCCTATAGGTATTATGGCGGCGGCCGTATGTCGCCACGTTGGTGCTCGCCATGTGGTCATTACCGACGTTAACGAATACCGCTTAGAGTTAGCCCGTAAAATGGGTGCTACCCGCGCAGTTAACGTGGCTCAGGAAAACCTGAAAGACGTGATGAAAGAACTCGGCATGACCGAAGGGTTCGACGTGGGTCTAGAAATGTCTGGCGTACCTTCAGCCTTCCACGCCATGTTAGATACCATGAACCACGGTGGCAAAATCGCTATGCTCGGTATCCCGGGTGGCGAAATGGCGATTGATTGGAGCAAAGTGATCTTCAAGGGTCTGGTCATCAAAGGCATTTACGGCCGTGAAATGTTCGAAACTTGGTACAAGATGGCAAGCTTGATCCAATCTGGCTTAGATATTTCGCCTATCATCACGCACCACTACAAGATTGATGATTTCCAAAAAGGCTTCGACGCTATGGGCTCGGGCCAATCCGGTAAAGTCATCCTCAGCTGGGATTAATTCTCTCAGCGATGCCAATCACGGGGCTGTACACATGCAGCCCCATGTTGCACACTTATCCCATCGCTTATCCCTTTTCAGTTATTTCAGGTTTTATTATGTCTTCCTTTAAACACCTTAGCGTTAATCAATTAGTGCAAATGACCGAGTCAAAGCCAGTGCAAATCGTCGATATTCGCGATGGTCACAGCTTTAACAACGGCCATATTGATGGCGCATTTAATTTGAATAACGAGAATCTGGCGCACTTTATTGGCCAAGCGGATATGGACAGTCCTTTAGTGGTGGTTTGCTACCATGGCATCAGCAGCCAAAATGCCGCGCAATATCTGTGTGAACAAGGCTTTGATGATGTCTATAGCCTAGATGGTGGCTTTAGCGCTTGGCATGAGGCCAATGCATGATAGAGATTGGCAGACTCCCCAACAGCAGAGCCGCGCAGGCCTTTGTCGATTACCTTAAAGGTGAACAGATAGACTGCCAGATTCAGCCATTGCCGCAGGGAGTCGCTATTCTGGTTATCCGCGATCAAGATGCCGAACAGGCCCGTAAAGAGTTCGCCCATTTTATCGCCCATCCTTACGATAACAAATACTTACAAGCCTCGTGGGAGCATGGTGATACTCATACTAAGCTCGACTATGGCGCCCCTTCTTTACAGCTTTTTGCGCAATTTATCACAGGTGCAGGCCCAGTTACTCTTATCATCTTTGGCCTCTGTGTACTGATTTATGCCGCGATGAATTTAGGCTTCGGTGGCCCGGTTTATGAAACGCTCTCCTATTTCGGTGCGGTGCCGGACACCAGTATTAATCAATTCTGGCGCGTGTTTACCCCAAGTCTGATGCACTTTTCGGCCATGCATATCATCTTCAACTTACTCTGGTGGTGGTATTTGGGTGGAAAAATCGAGACTCGCATAGGTACAGCCCCACTGTTAATCCTGCTACTGGTCGCCGGTACTTTACCCAATGTCGTCCAATACTATGTTAGCGGCCCCAACTTTGGCGGGCTGTCGGGCGTAGTGTATGCCGTCGCCGGTTACACTTGGGTCATGGGGATCCGTAAACCCGCAGCAGGAATAGGTTTACCGCCCTCCTACATGGGATTTATGTTGATTTGGCTGGTGTTAGGCTTTACGGATTTCTTAGGCGTGTCAGTAGCGAATGGCGCCCATATTGGCGGATTGCTGATAGGTCTCGCCCAAGGCTGGTTCGATAGTCGCAGTAAAGCCACTCGCTAACTTACCCTGATTGCTTCCATGCTCGATTAAAAAGCGGGTAAGCCCAAAGGCTTACCCTGCTGCATTTAGGTGCCGTTACTTGGCCAACTCTAATACTTTGGCGACCAGCTTCTCGATGCCAGAGTGCGCCTCGGCAATGTTCCCCGCCAGCATATAAGCGGGCGTGCTGACAATCTTATTCGCCTCATCCACCACGATATCATGCACAGTCGCCGCCTGATGATGGCCGCCCATCAGATTAAAGGCTGCTACCGTATCCACATCATTACCGATAGTGCCCTTAGCGCCGTGTCCATATAAACGCGGGATCATCATTGGCGCGATACAAATAAAGCCGACAGGCTTTTTCGCTAGAATAAATTCATTAATAAAATCAGTAACGAGTGGATTCACTTCACACTCACTGCCATTAGTGGCGAAGTTACACAGATTTTTCGCCGCCCCAAATCCGCCAGGGATAACCAGTGCATCGAAATCGGTAATATCGAGTTCGGTGGTTGCTTTTACTTCGCCACGGGCGATACGTGCCGATTCAACCAGCACATTTCGTGTCGCCGTCTTGTCCACTTCGCCCGTGAAGTGATTAACAACATGCATCTGATTGATATCAGGAGCAAAACATTGATATTGAGCACCCGCTTTCGACAGAGATAATAACGTTAAAACCGATTCATGGATCTCTGTTCCATCGAAAACACCGCACCCACTGAGCAATACTGCGATTTTTTTCATTATAAATATCCTTCTTATGTCATTTGGTTTTAACAAACTGTAAACAAAATGGTTGATCTGCTTAAAAATCATGCTAACTTAGTTCGTCGAATCTAAGGGTCGGTGAAAATTAACGCAGCCTTTAGGCATTTTACGGAGTCAAGAAAAAATCCACAAATCAGGAAGATTTTTCAAGAAACAGTATTGAACTCACACAAATATTTTAAAACCATAAAAATCAACAACTTAAAAATATCGCACCAAGCCGTAAACATCGCCATTATTCACAGTTGACTTTTTCACTCACAGAGTTATCCACAGGCTGAGAGTCAATTTGCCGTGGCTGAAATACCGTATCTGTGGCATGCTTACCGCCATCTAAGTCATCGATAAACGAAAATTACTTATGCCTACCATAGCCAATAACCCACTTGTCCTTGTGGATGGATCTTCTTATTTATATCGCGCCTATTATGCGCCTCCTCACCTGACAAACTCAAAGGGCGAAGCTACTGGTGCTGTTTATGGGGTAGTGAATATGCTCCGCAGCTTATTAAGCCGTTATCAACCTAGCCATATCGCTGTGGTGTTCGACGCTAAAGGCAAAACCTTCCGCAATGACTTATATGAAGAATACAAGGCGCATCGTCCCCCCATGCCGGATGACCTGCGCTCACAAATTGAACCACTACACCGTATTATTCGTGCCTTAGGCCTGCCCTTAATCTCCATTCCAGGTGTAGAAGCGGACGATGTTATCGGCACTATCGCTCGCCAAGCGAGCCGCGAAAACCGCGCTGTACTCATCAGCACTGGTGATAAAGACATGGCGCAGCTGGTTGATGAAAATATCACGCTGATCAACACCATGACAGATACCATCATGGGCCCTGAAGAGGTTGCGGCTAAATATGGTGTTGGCCCAGATAGAATTATCGATTTCTTGGCGTTGATGGGCGACAAGGCAGATAACATTCCCGGTTTACCCGGCGTAGGCGAAAAAACCGCATTAGCTATGCTCACAGGGGCGGGCAGTGTCGCCAATTTGCTTGCAGAGCCCGAAAAAGTCACCGAATTAGGCTTTAGGGGCGCAAAAACCATGGCGGCGAAAATCATCGACAATGCCGACATGCTAAAACTGTCCTATGAGCTTGCCACCATTAAAACCGATGTTGAGCTCGAACAAGATTGGCATGAACTCGAAGCCAAACCCGCTGACAGGGATGAGCTGATCAAATGCTACGGCGAGATGGAATTTAAACGCTGGCTTGCCGAAGTCTTAGATAATAAGGCGACGACAGCCGCAGCAAAAGTCGAAACGACAGAAACCCAAGAAGAATCAACGCGCAGCGTCACGATTGAAACCCAATACGATACCATTCTGACCGAAGCTCAACTCGATGAGTGGATTGCCAAACTCAAACAAACGCCATTAATGGCCGTGGATACCGAGACCACCAGCCTCGACTATATGGTTGCGGAATTGGTTGGTCTGTCCTTTGCTGTTGAAGCGGGTAAAGCCGCCTATCTGCCCTTAGCCCACGATTATGTTGGCGCGCCTCAACAATTAGACAAGCAAACTGCACTCGAAAAACTGCGCCCGATACTCGAAGACGCCAAGCTCAAAAAAGTCGGTCAAAACCTGAAATATGACATCAGCGTATTGGCAAATGCAGGCATACAACTCCAAGGTGTGGTATTCGACACTATGCTCGAATCCTATGTGTTTAACTCGGTCGCATCACGCCATGATATGGATGGGTTGGCGCTTAAATACCTAGGCCATAAAAATATCGCCTTCGAAGATATCGCGGGTAAAGGTGCTAAACAGCTGACCTTCAACCAAATTCCGTTGGAAACAGCAGCCCCTTATGCGGCGGAAGATGCCGATATTACCCTACGTCTACATCAACATTTGTGGCCAAGACTCGAAAAAGAAACCGAATTAGCCTCGGTCTTTACCGATATTGAACTGCCGCTGATCCAAATCTTGTCCGATATTGAGCGCCAAGGCGTGTTTATCGATAGTATGTTGCTCGGCCAACAGAGTGATGAGCTTGCCCGCAAAATAGATGAGTTAGAAACAAAAGCTTATGATATTGCTGGTGAAAAATTCAATTTAAGCTCGCCAAAGCAACTCCAAGTGCTGTTTTTTGAAAAGCTGGGTTATCCGGTCATCAAAAAAACCCCTAAGGGCGCCCCCTCTACCGCGGAAGAAGTGTTGGTTGAGTTGGCATTGGATTTCCCTCTGCCTAAAGTGATCCTTGAACATAGAAGCCTAACCAAGCTAAAGAGTACTTACACCGACAAGCTCCCTCTAATGGTGAACGCGAAAACGGGTCGGGTACACACAAGCTACCATCAGGCCAACGCCGCAACGGGGCGTTTATCCTCGAGCGAACCAAACCTACAGAATATTCCTATCCGCACCGAGGAAGGTCGTCGTATTCGCCAAGCCTTTATTGCGCCTCAAGGACGTAAGATTTTGGCCGCCGACTATTCGCAGATTGAATTACGCATCATGGCGCATTTATCCCAAGATGCGGGCTTACTCAAAGCCTTCGCAGAAGGGAAAGACATTCACAGAGCCACCGCCGCCGAAGTATTTGGCACCGACTTTGACAGCGTCACCTCGGAGCAGCGTCGCCGTGCCAAAGCCGTTAACTTTGGCCTTATCTATGGCATGTCCGCCTTTGGATTGGCGCGTCAGCTCGATATTCCCCGTAACGAGGCACAAACTTACATCGACACTTACTTCGCCCGCTATCCAGGCGTATTAAGGTATATGGAAGAAACACGAGCCAGTGCAGCAGAACTTGGCTATGTCTCTACGCTATTTGGGCGCCGTTTGTATTTACCCGAAATTCGCGATCGTAATGCAATGCGCCGCCAAGCAGCAGAAAGAGCCGCGATTAACGCCCCAATGCAAGGCACTGCCGCGGATATCATTAAAAAAGCCATGATCAGCATTGCCGATTGGATAAAAAACGATACCCAAGGTGAAATCGCCATGATCATGCAAGTCCACGACGAATTAGTGTTCGAAGTCGATGCCGAGAAAGCCGAAACACTCAAGCTCAAGGTGTGTGAACTCATGGCAAAAGCGGCCAATCTGGACGTGGAACTTCTGGCAGAAGCCGGCATTGGCGATAACTGGGATCAAGCCCACTAGCATTCAAACTCTAGACTTTAGCTTCTAACACACGTTGCTAACCCATACTAAGGCTCATCCGTTACAGGATGGGCCTTTATATTTGGTGTAACTTTTTAGGTGCCGCTAAACTCGACGTCGCAGAAAACAAGATGAGAAGAAGTTGTTTACTCAGGCGAATACCTTGATGGCGAAACCGCCTCAAGAGCAGGAAGCAGCACTTGACTCACTGTACAATGTTCTCAGTCACTAAATACAATCTCCCCTCAATTCTCGATGCTTCAACTCTGCCATAAGCACAACCTTCTATCCGCGTGACACTCCAGACAAGCCTAAACAATCGTTCGATGATGGATACAACAAGGAACAATCACCAAAATAGAGTAAAAACATTAAATCTGAATAATTGATCAATTCTGTACTAAAAATACGGTCAATTTAGCAAAATCAGTTGCTTAAATGCTTTTTGTGAAAATTCCAGATCAAATGCAGCTGGTTTTTTCACCTAAAACTTGAGATCTACCGCACACAATTATCACTTTTTCAAAAAAACTGTTTTCCATTTAGCGATAAATAGCGTATTATTCTCTGCGTAGGGTACAGAGGTTAAGATGTTCTATCTTTCAGACCTTTATTTCACTTTTTAGTGACGAGCCAAATTCTGGCGCCCCAGCAACTTGTTTGCTGGGGCTTTTTTTTGCTCTTTTTTCGGTCTAGGGATGATTTCAACAAAGGCGAGTAAATTTTAGAGTATTTACTTTAATAAAAGGTAAATTCGATGTATGCTGTCTTCATTGAGAACCATTGAAGGTAATTTGATGGTGCTTGAGTCTTGTTGAATTTAGCTTCTCCCCAAAAGAGCTAAAATTTTGGCCGGTGACTAATGTTATCGGCTATTTTTTTGCCCAAAATTTGCGGGGTGAAATCGACGTTTTATAAGGGGATATAGCAGAAAGAGATGGCCGAATGCGCTAGTGGCATCCGACCATAAAGCAAAAGGCTTACTCAGCGTCTTCTTGGTTTTCTAACTCATCGGCCAACCATTGCGGATGACACCATTCATTTAAGATACTAAGCACTTTAGGTTTGCCTGTTCCCTTGAGCGCAGAAAAAGGCTCAACCTGTACCCAATCACCAAACTCAACCAGCGCTTTACGCACTTCGTTCACGGTTTTCATCTTCGCGCTTTGCGCCAATTTATCGGACTTAGTCAGTAATGCGAGTACTGGAATTTCACTCGCAACCGCCCATTCGATCATCTGCATATCCAGATCTTTTAGGGGATGACGGATATCCATTAAAACCACAACACCACTTAAACAAGCACGCTTCTGTAAATACTCGCCTAGAGATTGTTGCCATTTAATCTTCATGGCTAATGGCACTTGGGCAAAACCATAACCCGGTAAATCGACTAATCTACGCTGTGCATCAAGCTCAAATACGTTAATCAGTTGAGTACGTCCAGGCGTTTTACTGGTACGAGCCAAGTTTTTTTGCTCAGTTAATGCATTGAGCGCACTCGATTTTCCAGCATTGGAGCGACCAGCAAAAGCAATCTCAACACCGACATCGCCAGGCAGATATTGATCCAAATGTGCAATGTCTGGTGCACTGATTAAAAACTTCGCCCTGCGAAAATCTATATGAGATTCAGTCACTATTTACTCCAATATATTTACTGCGCAATACCATAATTTATGAAGAATTGCTTACTTTTCCACGTTTTCGTGTAAAATATTACCCCGATCACATTAAACATATTTTACCACGCTTGCGGGTCACCCTAGTAAGCTCAGGATAATAATCTTAACCAGAAGTTGGAACGCCATGAAAAAGTTAGCTCTTGCGCTGTCTGTTGTAGTTGCCGCCATATCTTCACCTGCGATTGCTGAAGGTAATGCTGAAGCGGGAAAAACTAAAATTATCGTCTGTTCTGCCTGTCACGGTATGGACGGTAACAGCATGATCGATATGTACCCTAAGCTTGCGGGCCAACACGCCACATACCTCCAAAAGCAACTACATGATTTCCGTAGTGCGGCACAATCTGGCGGTAAAGATGGTCGTATGGATCCTATCATGAGTGGTATGGCAATGCCTCTTAGTGATCAAGATATTCTCGACATTACTGCATATTTCTCTACTCAAGCAATCCAAGTTGCTGAGGTGAAAGATGTTCCTGAGCTAGGTGCAAAACTTTACAAAGGTGGCGATGTGTCACGCGGCATCACTGCATGTATGGCATGTCACGGTCCAGATGGTAAAGGGGCTGAATCAGCCGGTTTCCCAGCATTAGCCGGTCAACACGCTAACTATATCAAGATCCAACTGACTAAGTTCCGTGATGCAGGTCGTCACAATGACCTAAACGGTATGATGCAAGATGTCGCTAAGAAGTTAAATGACAGCGATATCGATGCACTATCTAAATATCTTGCTAGCCTAAAATAAGGTTTAGCGATGTAAAGAAGGGTGTGTTGTCACCCTTTTTTTACACCGCCTAGTTTACGTTAACGTAAACTGATAAAGATTCATGCTTGACATGGATCACAGATTTGGGTTTAATAAGCCCCGTACCGAGATAAACCCATCTGTTTGTACAAATAAATTAATAATAACTTACAGATTTCGGTATAATTAACATTCAAGATATAAGAATAAAGACTCTCAATAACAACAATATAACTAAGACCACTCTCTAATAATAACAAGAGCAGTGATTTCGCTTTGAAATCCAGGTCAGTACATTTTTGTAAGGGACGGCCGATAACGCCAATTTGCGAAAGCAAAACGCCTTACATTCAGGGTAACTTGCCCCATCAGGACACAGTTTTACATGATGTAAACTGTAGCAAAGGAAGCTAATCGCTTTGGATGCACTGGCTGGAAGCTTGTTATCACTGGAAGGTACTTCAAGTAACAAGGATGGTTGATTTAACGTCATTGATGACGCTGCTATAAAAGATGTGTCTTGAGACCATCTACGGAAACTGTGGTCAGGATGGCGACAGGAAAGAATTAAGAGTCTGGAAGACCGCTAACAAAAACACGCAGGGAAAGCAGTAAAAAAAAGAAGGATACCGACCGGGAAAGTCGCATAGCAAGTACGGATACTTGGAATCAGAATAGGGTGTTAAAATGCACTGTTTGTAAGGCGGCAGTTTAACTGCCGCCTTTTTTCTTTATGATTTTCAATCAAAACGCACTTTGTCTAGAAAGTGCACTCTGCAAATATAATTGTTACAATCAAAGCCTTAATCTTTTATCAGTTGACTCAATGCGCAGATGTCCCCTTTGTCATAGCACACAAACACTGTTGCTCCTACAGGACAAAAAACGGTGTTTTTATATTTGCCAGACATGCGGACTCACTTTTGCTGATGCAAATAGCCATCTTCCTCCTGCGGCAGAAAAACAGCGCTATGGCCGTTCGCGGATTGCCGCCAAACAGCGCCAACTCTCGCAATTTATTTTGCCGCTACTGACACAAATACAACTGCAGCAAAAAGGTAGCCTCACGGGCTTAAATTTTGGACGCGTATTAGATCAAACCAGTCTGGCGACCATTGAATCGGCGGGGCACACCTTCAAGCAATATGACCCTTTCTTTGCTCCTGACCATGAACCTCTAAAGCAAGAGTATGATTTTATTTGCTGCTACCGAGTATTTGAGCATTTTCAGTATCCCTTCAAAGAATGGAGATTACTGACCCGCTTGCTTAAACCAGGAGGCTGGTTAGCAATTAGTACTCCTTTATTAATTGATTTAGAAGGTTTTGCTAAGTGGCATTATAAAAACAATCTCACTCACGTGAGTTTTTACCAAAGACTAACTTTTGAATACCTAGCGAGTAATAGTGATTTTGAACTATTATTTGCCGCGAAAGACCTCGTTTTGATGCAAAAAACATCATAATCTGGTATAACAGCCGACCGAATTTAGCTCTTAGTCGATCCCGTATCGGCTAGGCCATACGATGTAAATAATTGAGAAAATCATGTCTCGTAGCAAGAAAACACGCAAGGGCGGCGAGAATAGCCCCAAACAACAGCCAAGAGTGAAAAAGCAGGAACGTGCTGAAGTCACTGGCAAGCGCGCAGAAAAGGGTAACAAGTCTGGCAGTCGTCATAATGAAGCGCTGATCCAGGCTCAAGCACCACAGAAAAAGGCTGCACAGAGCAAAGATCCTCGCCATGGCAGTAAAAAACCTGTGGCTTTGACGTTGCCAACCGCGACAGAAAAGCCAGCCACGCCAAAGGTTAAGCAGCCAAAGTTAACTGACGAGCAAAAATTACTGAAGCTGGAAGAAGATCCAAGACTAAATCAGTTGCTCGATATGCTAGAAGAAGGTCGCAACTTAAATGATGCCGATCAAAAATGGTTAGATCAGCAGCTGAATAAGATTGAAGCCCTGATGATTAAACTGGGTATTAGCGATGAGCTAGAAGATGAAGTGCCAGCGAAATCTAAAGCTGATTCAGATGACGACCTGTTCGATCGCTTTGAATCCGGTGCCGAACTGCTAAAAGATTATCAAGATAAGTTTTAAATCTTAGAATATGCATAAAAACAAAACGATTATGTTTTGTTTTTATGCTTTCTGAACAAGGAGTTCTCGTGTCTACCACTCTTATCGTTCTTGGTTTTATCATTATTGTTGCCCTCAGTAGCTACGCCACTTTTTTACTCCTCAAACTCAAGCAACAAAAACACCGTCAACAAGCGCTTTTTGCCGAGCGCGAAGTGGCAGCTAATGCCAAACGAGCACAAGTACTCGAAGATATCCGCTATATTGCGACAGCCATGATTGAAGACCGCTGTGAAATCTCCGAAGGCGTGGTCAGGATTGGGCGTTTGTTTGAGATTTTATCCCTCAGCGAGCGAGTCGCACCAGAGTTTCCTGCACTCTTCCAACATTTTGAGTTAATTAAAAATCATCCGATTATGGAAGCCCGCCAAGCTCTGCCAAAGCAAGATCGAATGAAACTCGATTTTACACGAATGAAATCTGAAGCTGAGCTTGCCGAAGGTATTAACGAAGATGCTAAAAAGTTGTCGACTTATCAGCTAAAAGCACCGCACTAAAAACGCTTACTCCGCCTCGAAGCCAAATTTGGATCGGTTTCGAGGCGATCAATTTAAATCCGTTCATCACATAGAGTGCGACTTCCCGTGAGCCTGTGCACAAAACCTCCAAAAAACGACAGACACACGCTCTTTTTTCATAGATATTGCGTAACTTCTAAAATGGCAGACATCATTTTTACAACCTAGATCAAGGTTATTTACCTAAGAACCTTGCATACTTCGTTTGTTGCTAATTTACCCTCGGAGGACACGCCTTGAAGCAGCCCACTCAGATAAGCTGGGATCAGTCGATGATCGAAAAATATAACTACAGCGGTCCCCGTTATACTTCTTATCCAACGGCGCTAGAGTTCGATGATTCATTCACTGAACAAAACCTGTTAACGGCGATTGAAAACAGTAAGAGTGACAAACTGTCGCTGTATATTCACATCCCCTTCTGCGCCAAACTTTGCTACTACTGTGGCTGTAATAAAGTCATCACTCGCCACGCCCACAAGGCTGATCAATACATTGAGTATTTGAGCCACGAAATTATCAAGCGCGCTCCGCTGTTTAAGCACTACACAGTCACCCAAATGCACTGGGGCGGCGGCACGCCAACCTTCTTAAATCCTGAGCAAATTCTGAAGTTAACCGACTTAATCAAGGCTAACTTTAACTTTGCCGCAGAAGGTGAGTTCTCTATCGAAGTTGACCCGCGTGAAATTGAGCTTTCAATGCTCGATACCTTAAAAGAAGCGGGCTTTAACCGCATTTCTATCGGGGTGCAGGACTTCAATAAAGAAGTACAAGTCGCAGTTAACCGCGAGCAGGACGAGCAATTTATTTTCGATTTAATGGCCAAAGCCAAGGCCATGGGATTCGTCTCAACCAATATCGACTTAATTTACGGTCTGCCACACCAGACTCCCGAAACATTCGCCGCTACCATGCAGCGCGTGTTAGACCTGTCACCCGATCGTCTATCCGTGTTCAACTATGCCCATTTACCCGCGCGTTTTGCCGCGCAGCGTAAAATCAAAGATGAACATTTACCATCGCCGAAACAGAAACTCGAGATGTTGCATCAAACAATCGAGACCTTAACTGGCGCAGGTTATCAGTACATTGGCATGGACCACTTCGCTAAGCCCGACGATGAGTTGGCTAAGTTACAACGCGAAGGCAAACTGCATCGCAACTTCCAGGGTTATACCACCCAAGAAGAATGCGACCTGCTTGGCCTTGGCGTGTCTTCAATCAGCCAAATCGGCGATTGTTATGCGCAAAACCAGAAGGACATTCGTCCTTACTACGAAGCCATCGACAAAGACGGACATGCGCTGTGGAAAGGTTGTAGCCTGAACCGTGATGACGAAATCCGCCGCGTAGTGATCAAACAATTGATCTGCCACTTCGATTTAGATATGGCGAAAATGGACGAAAAACTGGGTATTAAGTTTGAGGAATACTTCGCCGAAGACTTAAAACTACTGCAAACCTTTATCGACGATAAATTAGTTGAAATCGCCGACAGAAAGATCACCATCAGCCCCACAGGCCGCCTGTTGATCCGCAATATCTGTATGTGCTTCGACCTTTACTACCGTCAAAAAGCGCGTCAACAACAGTTCTCCCGTGTGATCTAACACTGACACATTTCCAATAAAAAAATCCGACTCGAATGTCGGATTTTTTATTGGGAAATAGAGCTACTTACTTAAGCTTTAGCCGCATACAGCGCCTTACGCTCACTCTCGGATAAAAACGCCATTTCCACCCCATTACGTTGCACCTGAGTCAGCTCAATATCGCTAAGTCCCAGTTCAGACTTAGCAATGCGATACTCATGCTTGATATCAATCGCACTCACACCCGGATCATCGGTGTTCAGGCTTATCAACACACCGGCATCCATAAAGGTTCTGAAGGGATGTTCAGCATAGGAAGACACAGTCGAAGTATGCAGATTGCTGGTTGGGCAAGATTCGATACCGATACGATGTTTAGCGAGGTATTCCATCAGCTTAGGATCGTGAATCGCATTCACCCCATGGCCAATACGTGTCGCACCCAACTCCTGAATCGCCTGCCACATACTTTGTGAACCCGCCGCTTCGCCCGCATGGGCGGTAATGGCTAAGCCTGCGTCTCGCACTCGCTTAAAGTGCTCGTTAAACAACTCGCCAGGAAAACCTAACTCATCGCCGGCTAAATCCATCGCGACTAAGTGTTGTTTATGGGCGAGTAAGCCTTCAAGCTCCTGAGTACAAGCGGCTTGGCCGAAAGAGCGCGACATAATTCCGATAAGATTGATTTTAACTTGGTAATCTTTCAGGCCTGCTTTCACCCCATCGATAACCGCTTCAACCACACCTTCAATCGGTAGCTTATGGTTCATCGCCATGTAATATGGGCTAAAACGCAGCTCCGCATAATCAAGGCCAGATAACGCAGCATCGGCCACGTTTTCATAGGCGACACGTTTTACCGCATCTAAATCAGCGAGAACGGCCACCATCCAGTCAAGCTTCTTTAAGAAGGCGACTAAGCTGGTTTCTTTCCCCTGAATTTGTACAAATGGCGCGAGAGTCTCTAAAGAATCGGCAGGCAAAGCAATGCCATGTTGGTGTCCGAGTTCCCAAATGGTGTTCACTCGCACGTTACCATCTAAGTGACGATGCAAATCCACCAATGGAATGGATGTATTGATCATAATTAACCCCTATGTGAACTACCCAGCCAATGCTTTTGTTATTTGGTCTAGGGCGGACACTAAGTTTAACACGCATTCTTTGGTGGCACTTAGCTAAGGGCAGGATTTAAATTCACATTCAGTCACAATTCTGCTTAATATGCGTACAAGAATCTGGGGTAAACCTCAGGCATAATGACTTCAATAACAACGAAAATATCCGAGATAAATCATGCATAAACTCTTTACCCCAAGCTTACTGATTTGCGCCCTAACTGCCTGTAGCACAGCTCAAACTCCTATCGAACATACACCGACAACCATCACTACAGCGCAGGCGCCAGCCAAAACTATGGCACCAGCACTGCAAGCGATTGTGGATCAAAGTTGGCAACTCCAACTCAGTGCCAGCCCAGAAATGGCCTATGGAATGGGGGACAAAAGTGCTGCGGGTAAACTACAAGATCTGTCACCAGAAGCCTTAGCCAAGCTCAATCAAGGACAAATTGCCATTCTGGCCCAATTGAAAGCACTGAATCGCAGCAAGCTGAGTAAAGAAGATAAAATCAACGCCCAAATCCTCGAGGATCAGATCCAAAATGAGGTTGATCTCTATAAATACAAGGATTACTACCTGCCAATCACCGCAGAGAGCGGCTTCCACGCCTATATATCTTCCATTGCACAAGGGCGATTCAACACCCTAGAGGATTACCAAAACTACCTAGGTAAGCTTAAGGCGCTACCGACCTATTTTGCCCAGCAAACCCATTGGTTAAAACAAGGCTTAAAGGAAGGTATTACACCGCCTAAGGCGACGCTCAAGGGATTTGAAAACAGCATTAGTGCTTACATCTTACCGGTAGAGAAAAGCAGTTATTTCAAGCCATTTACTCAATATCCAAGCCACTTTACCGAGGCGCAAAAAGCACAGCTCACCCAAGAAGGCAAAATCTTAGTCGAACAAAATGTAATCCCGACCTATCAGGCTTTTTATGATTTTATGACTCAGGAGTATATGCCCAACACTCGGGAAAATATTGCCGCCAACAGCTTACCCGATGGTGATGCCTTCTACGAGAACCGCGTTCGCTACTACACGACCTTAAATATGACCTCGGTCGAAGTGCACGAGCTCGGTTTAAAAGAAGTAAAGCGTATCCGCCAGGAAATGGAGCAAGTCATTAAGTCTGTTGGCTTTAAAGGCAGCTTTGCCGACTTTTTACATTTCTTAAGAACCGATCCCCAGTTTTATACCACCAGTGCGGATCAGCTCCTGAAAGAGGCGGCCTTTATTGCCAAAAAAGCCGATGCCATGTTGCCCAAATATTTTGGTAAATTGCCGCGAAAACCCTACGGTATCGCGCCAGTGCCGGCCGAAATTGCCCCTAAATACACTTCAGGCCGTTATTCAGGCTCTAATCGTGATGACGAGCCGGGTTACTACTGGGTTAATACCTACGCCTTAGATAAGCGCCCGCTCTATGAACTCGAAGCGCTAACGCTACACGAAGCTGTGCCCGGACATCATCTGCAGATTTCACTTAACTCCGAACTGAGCTCGTTGCCTGATTTTCGTCGCTATAGCTACATTTCGGCCTTTGGTGAAGGTTGGGGATTGTATAGCGAGTACTTAGGCTTAGAAGCGGGATTCTATCAAGACCCTTACAGTAACTTTGGACGCCTCACTTACGAGATGTGGCGCGCAGCTCGCCTCGTTGTCGATACGGGGATGCACGCCCAAGGCTGGAGTCGAGAGCAAGCCATCGAGTTTATGGCGAGCAACACGGCGTTGTCGCTCCATAATGTGACTACTGAGATTGATCGTTACATTACTTGGCCAGGGCAAGCGCTCTCCTACAAAATTGGTGAGCTCACCATTAAACGCCTGCGCGCGAAAGCCGAGCAAGCCTTAGGCGATAAATTTGATATTCGTGCCTTCCACGACGCCGTATTAGAGAATGGTTCTGTGCCTATGTCGGTGCTGGAGCAGCAGATAAACGACTTTATCGAAACGCAAAAAGCCGCGATTTAAGCTCATCCAAGGGAGCGGGTATTTTCCTGCTCCCTTTCCTGCCCGCCCCAGTTCTCTGATACACTCTAGCAAACCTTTTTGCCCGAGATGTGCGACAGAGTATGAGCCAAACGCCCCTAAACTTTCCAAGGGAAGAGTTTTCCAAGGTAGCTTTTTCAACGGAACACGATTTAAATACTTCTGAACAGCAAGCCTTTTGGCAAACCGTTGTCCAAGACACACTCAACCCCCCCGATGGATTAACCTTGGCCTATATGATGGTCAAGCATCCCAAGGCCCATGCCAGCATAGTCATCAGCAGCGGCCGGGTTGAATCCTACTTAAAGTATCAAGAATTGGTATTTGACCTGTATCAGCAAGGCTATTCGGTGTTTGCCATCGATCACCGCGGCCAAGGGTTATCGAGCCGCATGACGGCCAACCCCCATCAAGGCCACGTGCGGCGGTTTAATGACTATATCGACGACTTTGCCCTATTTATGCAAACCGTTGTACTCAAACATGCCACTTCGCCACTGTTCTTGCTCGGACATTCCATGGGCGGCGCCATCGGTACCTTGTATCTCAAACAACATCCGGATGTGTTTACCGCGGCGGCATTCTCAGCCCCCATGTATGGTATTAAGTTACCCATGCCCAAAGGATTTGTCCGTTGGTTAGCCAGTAAGCTTGATACTAGCCTCAACGGTGGAGAGCCTAACTATGTTCTCAGCGGGCAAAACTATAAGGCCGCTCCCTTTAAGGGAAATGATCTCACCCATTGCCAGAGTCGTTATCAAGCCTACCGAGAGTTGTACGATGCGGCGCCAAAGTTGCAGTTAGGCTCACCCACTAACCGCTGGTTGACTGAATCTTTAGATGCGGCCGATGCCTGTGTCTTGGCCACGGCACATATCCGCACACCCATTCTGATCCTACAAGCTGGTGAGGATAAAATTGTCGACAATGCCGCACAAAATCTTGCGGTGAGTTCTAATTGCCAACTAAAAGTGATTGCAGGTGCTGCCCATGAAATTTTTATGGAGAAAGATAGCTATCGCAATCAAGCACTCAATTACGTACTCGACTTTTTTAAACGCTACGCAACAAGGGACGTGGACAAGCAAGCTGTATAAAATCATTAAAACTCAAGGCTCGAGCGATATTGTAGCCTTGAAAGTGCGTACATCCTAAGGCTGTAAATAGCTGCTGTTGCTGTACAGATTCGACACCTTTCGCCACTATCGGCAGTTTAAAAGATTGTATCGATTGAATAAGCGCTTGGCTCCAACTGGCATCAACCAGCAAGCTTGCAGCACAATGCAAATCTAACTTAACTTCTGTAAGCGGGTAGTGGTGTAGGCAACTTAAGGCGCACTGACCAGCACCAAAGTTATCTAATGTAATCGCAATACCAGCCTCTGTTAACTGTCGGATACGTGGCTCAACAAAAGCGTTAGCGGTAAGCAATATACCCTCAGCAAGTTCAACCCCCAGTTGCTTATCATCAAGCTCATAGGAACGAACTAAAGTAATAAATTGATCTACAAAATCAGCTTGGCAAAAAGATAAGGTACTTATATTCAAAGTCATACGCGGCAGAATGATGCCCTGTTGCTTAAACTGTTTGACTAACAGACAAACTCGATCGGCAACATTTAAATCAAGCGCGGCGATTAATCCATTATGCTCAGCTAAGCGAATAAACTGCGCTACAGGCACAATTTCACCATTGGTTAAATACCAGCGAGATAAAACCTCTGCAGAAACAATTTTGCCTTGCCTATCAACAACAGGCTGGAACATCAAAGAGAGTTGATTGTCAGTAATCGCATGTTGTAATGCACTGATTAATGACGATTCAGGATCAACAGCAGACGCTAAGTCTGGATGATAAAACGCGCATCCCTCATGCTCCAGTGACAGAGCACACTTCATTGCGAGTTGCGCACGCTGAACCACGAGTTCTGGAGTGAGAGTATCGACGGGATCTAATAAACCTGAGCTTCGGATAAGAATTTAGCTCCCAAAAGGAACTAAATGCTCGTTCCCTGATCCGATCATTCGACCAAGAGTGATTAGAAAAAGGAACGAGCATGAACAAACTAGTTGAAACTTACTGTG
>Ga0247725_1000616_pt1 | contig 23578 bp, 19 predicted proteins | sample OKSTACKMCFT3sol_FD_183021 | JGI IMG/M metagenome (GOLD analysis project Ga0247725, IMG submission 183021) | Subsurface sediment microbial communities from gas well in Oklahoma, United States - OK STACK MC-FT3-sol | ecosystem: Environmental > Terrestrial > Deep subsurface > Rock core/Sediment...
GTGGGCGATGGCGGCCTGCAGTTCTCCAGCGCCGAGCTGATCGCCGCCCGCGAGGCCGGTGCCGGGGTGATCCTGGTGCTGTGGAACAACCGCTGCTACGGCGAGATCCGCGACAGCATGCTGGCCCGCGAGGTGCCGCCGCTGGGGGTGGACATCCTCGCGCCGGACTTCGCCGCCCTGGCCCGTGCCTGCCATGTCCGCCACCACCGCGTGGCCGGCCTGGAGGCGCTGGGTGCGCTGCTCGGCGAGCTGGATGGGAGCGCCGAGCCGCACCTGGTCGAGCTCGACGCCGCCGACTTCCTGCCTGCCTGAGCCCGGAGCGCCCATGCCTGCCAAAGCCTTTGCCCTCGATTGGGTGGAACGCCATCGCCAGCCGCTGTCCGACTGGCACCAGGTGATCTGGCACTTCGCCGAGCCGGCCTTCCGCGAGTACAAGTCCTGCGCCTGGTACGTCGACCTGCTGCGCCGCGAGGGCTTCACCGTGGAGGAGGCCAGTGGCGGCATGCCCACGGCCTTCTGCGCCACCTTCAGCACCGGCGACGGACCGGTGCTGGCCAGCTACGCCGAGTACGACGCGGTGCCCGGCAACTGCCAGGCCGCCACCACCCGGCCGATGCCCCGCGAGGGTCTGTCGCGCTTCGCCCCGGGCCACACCGACCCGCACTCGGCCCTGGGCATCAGCGCCCTGGGCGGGGTGCTGGCCGCCAAGGCCGCCATGCAGGCGCATGGCCTCAAGGGCACCCTGCGCTTCTTCGGCGAGCCGGCGGAGAAGTTGCGCGCCTCCAAGCCGGTGCACGCGGCCAAGGGGTACTACGACGACCTCGACGCGGCCATCAGCTTCCACCCCACCTACATGCTGCCGCTGAACAACACCACCACCTGGGACACCCACTGCGGCATCGCCTACGCCTTCATCTACAGCTTCACCTGCGAGGCGCCCCAGGACTGGATCGCCGCCGACGCCTACAGCCCGATCCCGCAGAACCACCTGGCGGCCCGCGCGCCGGGCGCCAACGACGCGTTGGTGCACTTCTACACCCTCAACGAGAGCCTGCGTCGCTCCACCCTGCCGTTCACCGGCCTGTGGAGCTTCAACGAGGCCATCCTCACCGCCGGCCAGGCCACCGCCGACAACCTGCCGCCGCACCTGGCGCAGATCCAGTACCTGCTGCGCTGCGATTCCATCGAGCAGGCCGAGACCATCTGCCGGGTGATGGACAACAACGCCGCTGCGGCGGCCCTGGCCACCGGCTGCCAGTGGAAGAAGACCTGGGTGTGCAAGTCCCGTGGCGGACTGCCCAACCACGTGCTGGCCCAGGCCACCTACGACAACCTGGCCGCCGTCGGTGCGCCGCAGTGGGGCGAGTCGGCCATCGCCGTGGCCCGGGAGATCCAGGCCAACCTGGGGCTGGAGCCCATGGAGCGGCCCTTCCTCGCGGCCACCGAGGCCCTCATCGACCCCCGCGAGTGCGAGCGCCAGTTGCGCCTGCAGATGCCGGCCTGGCAGCGCCACCTCACCTCCGACGACTACCCGGAGTACACCTGGCATTGCCCGACGGTGCGCCTGCTGGTGGCGCGGCCAATGCTCGCCGCCGCCGGCACGCCCTACCCGGACTGGGTGGCCAATGCCCTGGGCGGCATCCGCGAGACCATCGACCCGATGATCCAGGTGGCGGCCAAGACCATCGCCGCGACCCTGGTGGACCTGCTCACCCGGCCCGAGCTGCTGGGGGCCGCGCGGGACGAGTTCGTCCGGCGCACCGGGGGCGGCATCGGCGGCGAGCATTGGCAGGCACCGCTGCTGCCGGCCGATTTCGAGGCGCCGCACCGATTCCGCTGGCCGGAGTACATCCGCACCGTGCGGGGCGAAGAGTGGTGGATTCCGGCGCGGGACGACGAATGAACGGGAGCGAAGCGATGAACCAGGCATGTGACGGCGCCACCCCGGTGGTGGCCATCGAGGGGCTGCACAAGAGCTACGGCGACCATGCCGTGCTCAAGGGCATCTCCCTGGAGGCGCGGGAGGGCGACGTGGTGTCGCTGATCGGCGCCAGCGGCTCGGGCAAGAGCACCCTGCTGCGCTGCATCAACCTGCTGGAGATTCCCGATGCCGGCAGCCTGCGCATCAACGGCGAGGCCGTGCTGCTCAAGCGTGACCGCCACGGCCATGGGCGCATCGGCGACCCGCGCCAGGTGGAGCGGCTGCGGGCGCGCCTGGCGATGGTGTTCCAGAACTTCAACCTCTGGCCCCACCGTACGGTGCTGGAGAACGTCATCGAGGCGCCCGTGCACGTGCTCGGCGAGCCCCGCGCGGAGGCCATTGCCCACGCCGAGCAGTTGCTGGAGCGGGTCGGCCTGGCGGACAAGCGCCACGCCTACCCGGCCTTCCTCTCCGGCGGCCAGCAGCAGCGCGTGGCCATCGCCCGGGCGCTGGCCGTGCGGCCCCGGGTGATGCTGTTCGACGAGCCCACCTCGGCGCTGGACCCGGAGCTGGTGGGCGATGTGCTGCGGGTGATCCGCAGCATCGCCGAGGAGGGCCGCACCATGATCCTGGTCACCCACGAGATGGCCTTTGCCCGTGATGTCTCCAGCCAGGTGGTGTTCCTCCACCAGGGCCGCATCGAGGAACAGGGCCCGCCCGAGCAGGTGCTGCTGGACCCGCGCAGCGAGCGCTGCCGGCAGTTCGTGATGGCCCAGGACAACCGCTGAATCCCCTGACAACAACGACCACAACCGAGGGAATCCACATGAAGAAAACCCTTCTCGCCCTGCTCCTGGCCACCGCCAGCCACGCAGCGACGGCCCAGGAGACCATCGTCTTCGGCATCGCCCTGGAGCCCTACCCGCCGTTCTCCTTCAAGAGCGGCAAAGGTGAATGGAGCGGCTTCGAGCCGGAGCTGATCCGTGCGGTGTGCGAACGCCTGCAGGCCCAGTGCCCGCTCAACGAGATGGCCTGGGACGGGCTGATCCCGGCGCTCAAGGCGCAGCAGGTGGACGTGGTGCTGAACTCCCTGTCGATCACCCCCGAGCGGCGCCAGGTGGTGGACTTCAGCGAGCCCTATTTCTTCACCCCGGCGCTGTGGGTCGCCGACCGCAGCCTGGACGTGGCGCCCACGCCAGAGGGGCTCAAGGGCCTGATCATCGGCGTGCAGGGCTCCACCACCCACTCGGCGTACGTCAAGGCTCACTACGGCAAGACCTCCACGGTGCGCTACTACAACGACCAGGACGACCTGCTCGCCGACCTGCGCAGCGGCCGGGTCGACATCCTCCTCGCCGACCAGCTGGCGGTGGAGCCGCTGCTCGACCTGCCGGACAACGCCATGCTCGCCAGCAAGGGCGTGGCGCCCCAGGACCCGCTGCTGGGCGAAGGCGTCGGCGCGGCGGTGCGCAAGGGCAACGATGCCCTGCGCGAGCGCCTCAACCAGACCCTGCAGGCCCTGCGCGACGACGGCACCTACGACGCCATCCGCAGCCGCTACTTCAAGACCGACATCGCGGCGCGGCCATGATGGCGCCCGACTTCTCCCGGCTGCTGTTCGCCGACCGCTGGCTGCAGGCCCTGGCCGAGGGTGCCGTCCGCACCCTGGGCATCTCCCTGGGGGCCTTCGTACTCGGCCTGGTGCTGGGGCTGAGCGTGGCCCTGCTGAAGCTGTGGGGGCCGCGCTGGCTGGTGATCTGGGCCAACTGCTACACCACGCTGTACCGTGCGGTGCCGGAGCTGCTGCTGATCCTGCTGCTGTACTACGCCGGCTCCGACCTGCTCAACCTGCTGATGGCCGCCGCCGGCCAGCCGCCGGTGGAGGTCAACGGCTTCCTCGCCGCCGTCGTGGTGCTGGGCATCGTCCAGGGCGCCTATTCGGCGGAGATCATCCGTGGCGCCATCGAGGCCATCCCGGTGGGCCAGGTGGAGGCGGCGCGGGCCTACGGCATGCGCCCGCTGCTGGTGCTGCGCCGGGTGCTGCTGCCGAGCATGCTGCCCCACGTGGTCGCCGGGCTGTCCAACCTCTGGCTGGTGCTGGTCAAGGACAGCGCGCTGATCAGCGTGGTGGGCTACAGCGAACTGCTGGGCGCGGGTCGCCAGGCGGCGGCCTCGACCAAGCACTACCTGATGTTCTACCTGGTGGTCGCGGCCTTCTACTACGTCATCACCCTGTGTTCCGGGCTGGTCTTCCGCCGTATCGAAGCGCGCTTCGAGCGGTGGATGCCCCGGCTCGCCTAGGAGGCCCCATGGACTTTTCCTGGCTGGACGGTTTCATCGGCGAGCTCTCCCGTGGCGTGCTGCTGACGGTGCAGCTGCTGCTGGTGTCGGCGGTCTTCGGCTTCCTGCTGGCCGTTGCCGTGGCGCTGGCGCGCCTGGCCCGCAACCCGCTGCTGGCCGGCGCGGCGCGGTTCTACACCAGCGTGCTGCGGGGCACGCCGCTGCTGGTGCAGATCTACATCCTCTACTACGGCCTCGGCAGCGTGTTCGCCAGCTTCCCGCTGATCCGCCACAGCCTGCTCTGGCCCTACCTGCGCGAGGGCTTCTGGTACGTGGCCCTGGCCCTGACCCTGAGCGTGGGGGCCTATGTGGGCGAGGTGCTGCGCGGTGGCCTGCGGGCGGTGCCCCGGGGCGAGCTGGAGGCGGCGCGGGCCTACGGCATGCGACCCGGGCAGGTGCTGCGGCGGGTGTGGATGCCACGGGCCCTGCAGATGTTGCGCCCGGCCCTGGCCGGGGAGAGCGTGATGCTGCTCAAGTCCACGGCGCTGGCCTCCACCGTGGCGGTGACCGACCTGCTGGGGGCGGCGAACCTGGTGCGCGCGCAGACGCTGAAGGTGTACGAGCCGTTGCTGGTGGTGGCGGTGGTGTACATCGTCCTCGCCTTCCTCATCGAACAGGGCTTCGCGCGCATCGGCCGCACGCCGCAGCGCCAGGCCTGAACCCATGGACCCGGACCCCAAGGAGCCGTGCATGAAGTATTCATCCCTGGTCGGGCGCATCAGCGGCGAGACCGTCAGCGCCTGGGACATCCACTACGCGGCCTGTGCCGCCCAGGCGCGCGGCGAGGACGCCATCGTGCTGAGCATCGGCGACCCGGACTTCACCACCGCCGAGCCGATCCGCACGGCGGCCGTCGAGGCCCTGGCCCAGGGCGACACCCACTACACCGAAGTGATCGGCCGCGCTGCCCTGCGCGAGGCCATCGCCGCCAAGCAGCGCTGGCTGCTGGACATCCCGGTGGGCGCCGAGCAGGTGGCGGTGGTCGCCGGGGCGCAGAACGGCCTGTTCGCCACGGCTCTGTGCCTGTTCGAGGCCGGCGACGAGGTGCTGGTGCCGGAGCCGATGTACCTGACCTACGCTGCCAGCATCCAGGCCTCCGGCGCCCGCCTGGTGAGCATCCCGCAGCCGGCGGAGGGCGACTTCCGCCTCACCGCCGAAGCCCTGGAGGCGGTGCTCACGCTGCGCACCCGGGGCATCGCCCTGGCGACGCCGAACAACCCCACCGGCAACGTCTACACCGCCGAGGAGCTGCAGGCGGTGGCCGAGGTGGCCCGTCGTCATGACCTCTGGGTGATTTCCGACGAGGTGTACGGGCAGCTCACCTACGAGCGCAGCCACCGCAGCATCGCCAGCCTGGAGGGCATGGCGGCGCGCACGGTGGTGCTCAACAGCCTGTCCAAGACCCATGCGATGACCGGCTGGCGGGTGGGCTGGGTGGTGGCGCCGCCGGCGCTGATCGGCCACCTGGACAACCTGATGCTGTGCATGATCTATGGCCTGCCGGGCTTCATCCAGGCCGCTGCGCTGAAGGCCCTGGAGCTGGACGATGCGGTGGTGGGGGACGCCCGCGAGACCTACCGCCGCCGCCGCGACCTGGTGGTGCGGGGGCTCGCCGATGTGCCGCTGCTGCGCTGCAAGGTGCCGGAAGCGGGCATGTTCATGCTGGTGGACGTCCGCGAGACGGGGCTCTCGGGCATGGACTTCGCCTGGCAGCTGTTCCGCGAGACCGGCGTCTCGGTGCTCGATGCCGAAGCCTTCGGCGCCAGTTGCCGGGGCTTCGTGCGGCTCTCGTTCACCGTCTCCGATGCCGAGCTGGAGGAAGCCTGCCGTCGCATCGCCGGCTTTATCCAGCGCCTGCAACGCTCGCGCTGACCCACCGCAATTCCTGACCGAACCAGGCTCACGGTGCGTTCGCGCGCCGGGCCTGGCCACGCCCGAAAATCACAAGGTGCCGCCATGACTGACGCCGACAATTTCTCCTCGACCCATTCGGCCACGGGCCATTTTGCCGACCTGATCCTCGACAACGGCCGCTTCTACACCCAGGACCCGGCGCAGCCCTGGGCCGAGGCGGTGGCCATCGGCGGGGGGCGCCTGCTGGCCGTGGGCAGCCGTGCCGCCGTGCAGGCGCTGCGTGGCCCGCAGACCCGCGTGCACGACCTCGACGGGGCCTTCTGCATGCCCGGCCTGCACGACATGCACACCCACCCGGACCTGGCCCTGGCGCCGCGCTACAGCGACGACCTCGATGTCGGTATCGAGGACCCGACGCCGGCGCAGCTGGAGGCGGCGATCCGCGCCTATGCCGATGCCCACCCCGGCGAGGGCTGGATCCACGGCCAGTACTGGGTGCGCTACACCTTCCGCGAGGCGGGCCTGGTGCCCGGCCGCGCCTGGCTCGATGCGGTGATGCCGGACCGCCCGGTGGCGCTGCTGGACCGCATGTGGGGCACCATGATGGTCAACTCGAAGGCGCTGCAGCTGGCGGGCATCGACCGCCATACCCCCGACCCGCGCAACGGCTACCTGGAGCGCGACCCGCTGACCGGCGAGCCCACCGGGCTGATGATCGACGGCGCCTACGCGATGATCCACGCCGCCATGCCGCCGACCCCGGTGGCGGTGCTGCGCCGGGCCTACCGTGATGGGGTGCATTTCCAGAGTTCACGCGGGGTCACGGCGAGCAAGTACGTGCACGTCTGCGAACACCGCCTGCAGGCGCTGAAGGCGCTGGACGACGCCGGCGAGCTGACGGTGCGCATCGAGGCGGCGATCAGCTGGCAGGACGACATCTTCCCGGTGCGTCGGCGCTGGGAGCTGCTGGCCGGTGAGCGCCACTACTACCGCAGCGCCCGCCTGAGCGCCAACGCGGTGAAGTTCCACTTCGACGGCACGGTGGAGCCGCGCTCCTCCTTCCTGCTGACGCCCTGGCCGAACGAGTCGGACTGGCGCGGCAAGCTCAACCTCACCCCGGAACACATCACCGACATGCTGGTGGACATGGACCGCCGGGGCATCCGCGTGATCGCCCACTGCACCGGCGATGGCGCGTCCGACGTGTTCCTCGATGCGGTGGCGGAGGCGCGGCGGCGCAACGGCTTCAGCGGGGTGCGCCACCAGTGCGCCCACAGCACGCTGCTGCACCCGGGCAACCTGGCGCGCTTCCAGGCGCTGCAGGTGATCGCCGAGTTCTCCCCGGCGGCCTGGTACCCGACGCCCTTCGCCAGTGGCGCGCGTTCGGGCTATGGCCAGGAGCGGCTGAAGCGCATCTACGACTTCAAGGGCGTGCTGGAGGCCGGCGGCACGGCGGTGTTCGGCACCGACTGGCCGGTGGCGTCCATCGATCCCTGGCTGGCGCTGGAAACGATGGTGACCCGGCAGACCCCCTGGAACGACGACCCGGCCTGCTTCGGCGAGCCCATCAGCCTGCCCCAGGCGCTGCGGGTGGCCACCCTGAACGGGGCGCTCGCCATGGGGCTGGAGGCCAGCACCGGCAGCCTGGAAGTGGGCAAGGCAGCGGACCTGATCGTGCTCGACCGCGACCTGTTCGCCCAGCCGGCGCGCAACTACATCCACCGTACCCAGGTGCTGCTGACCTTCGTCGAGGGGCAACTGGTGTACGACCGGGACGAGGCGCTGGCGGGCCTTGGTCTGCAGGCGGTGTGGCGCGGCGAGCCGCCGGTGATCGAGTCGGGGGTACGCCAGGATGGCTGAGCGCATCGCGGTCACGGTGGTGGCGGGCTTTCTCGGCGCTGGCAAGACCACGCTGCTCAACCGCATGGTGCGGCAGGCCGGGGACAGCCGGCTGGCGGTGATCGTCAACGATTTCGGTGCGCTGAACATCGATGCGGCGCTGGTGGCCGAGGTGACCGATGCGGTGTACAGCCTGCAGAACGGCTGCATCTGCTGCACGGTGCAGGAGGACCTGCTGGCGCAGCTGGCCAGCCTGGCGCAGCTCTCGCCGCGCCTGGAGCGCATCGTCATCGAGTGCAGCGGTGTTTCCGACCCGCAGCGCATCGTGCAGACCCTGGGTTATCCACAGTTGCGTGACCTGCTGCGGCTGGACCTGGTGATCACCCTGGTGGACGCCACGCGGCATCTGGCGCTGGAGGGCGACTACGCACGCCTGGCCCGCGCCCAGGTGGCGGCGGCCGACGTGCTGCTGCTGAACAAGGCGGACCTGGTGGGCGAGGCCACGCTGGCCGCCGTGCGGCAGGCCCTGCCGGGGCGGGCGCTGGTGCATGTCGGGGTGCAGGCCGACCTGCCGGAGGCGCTGTGGCTGGAGCCGGTGCAGCGGGCGCCGGGGTTGGTACCGGTGGCGGGCGTGGCCCACGCCGGGCTGTTCGAGAGCTGGCTGTGGCGCAGCGGTGAGCGCTTCGACGGTGCGCGCCTGCAGGCCTGGCTGGGGCAGGTGCCGGCGGAGGTGTTCCGCATCAAGGGCTGCATACGGCTGGCCGGGCGGGAGGAGAGCCTCTGGCTGCAGCAGGTGGGCGGACGTAGCCAGTTCGAGGCGATGCGGGAGCGGGCGGAGGGTTCACAGCTGGTGTTCATCGCCCGGCAGGGGTTTGCCGGGCGTGAAGCCCTGGAGCGCGGTCTGCGCGACTGCCTGGGCTGAATGGCTCAGCGGCCGTCGCGGAAGGCGGTCCAGATCTCGTCGCGGGTGGCGCCGAGCTTCTCGGGCAGGGGTTCCAGGGCGAACAGGCGGCGCTTGGTCTCCTTGTCCGGGTAGAGGCCGGGCTGGTCTCGCAGGCTGGGTTCGAGGAACTGGCGCGAGTCGACGTTGCCGTTGGGGTAGAGCGTTTCGCTGGTGATCCGGGCGGCGACCTCGGGCTGCATCAGGAAGTCGATGAAGCGGTGGGCCAGGTCGGCGCGGTTGGCGCTCTTGGGGATGACCAGGTTGTCGATGAACAGCACCGAGCCTTCGTCGGGTACCACGAAGCGCACCGGCTGGCCGGCGGCTGCGGCGTTCAGGGCGTCGCCGACCCAGGCCATGGCGACGCACAGGTGGCCCTTGTTGAGGTCCTCGATATAGCGCTCGCTGTCGATGTAGCGCAGGTTCGGGCGCAGGCCTGCCAGGACTTCGGCCGAGCGCTTGAGCCGGCTGGGCGCGGTGCGGGCGAGGCTGCGGCCCTGGTAGGTCATGAGTACGGAGAGGGCTTCGTCCGGGGCGTCCAGCACGCTCATGCCGCAGCTGGAGAGGCGCTTGCTCTGCGCGGGGTCGAAGAGCACGGCCCAGCTGTTGGGCAGCGGGCCGCCGAAGGCTTTCTCGGCCTGCGGGCCGTTCACGGCGAGGCCGACGGCGCCCCAGAGGTAGGGCACGGCGTAGCGGTTGTCGGGGTCGACGCCGGCGAGCTTGCTCATCAGCTGCGGGTCGAGGTGCTTGCGGTTGGGCAGGCGGGCGAGGTCCAGCGGCTGCAGCTTGCCGGCGCGGATCAGCTCGGGAAGGTTGTTGTGGGAGGGCACCACCACGTCGGCCGCTTCGCCGCTGTCGATGACCTTGAGCAGCTCTTCGGCGCTGGTGTAGGTGCGGTAGTCGACGCGGATGCCGGTCTGCTGCTCGAAGTCCTTGAGGACCTGGGGCGCGATGTAGTCATTCCAGTTGTAGACGCGGATGCTCTCGTCGGCGGCGGCAAGGGTCGGCAGCAACGCGAGCAGCAATGGGGCGAGGAAGCGGGGCATGGAGTCCTCCCTGGTGGATGGCGCAGCATTGTGCGGCGGCATGAGGTTCAGCAGGTTGATTCACATCAGCGCCTGGGCCTCTCTAGCTCGGGCCTTTGCGCATTTTCCACTGCCCATTCCGCACGCGGGGAGGCGGATTGCAGGCAAAAAAACGCCGGCCCTGGGGCCGGCGTTTCTGGACTCGATTACACGGTATGCAGGTACCAGTTGTATTCGAGGTCGGAGATGGAGTGCTCGAACTCCTCCAGCTCGCTTTCCTTGCACGCGACGAAGATGTCGATGTAGTCCGGGCTGATGTACTTGGCCAGGATTTCACTGTCATCCAGTTCGCGCAGGGCATCGCGCAGGTTGTTCGGCAGGCTCTGCTCCAGCTGCTCGTACGAGTTGCCCTCGATGGGCGCACCGGGCTCGATCTTGTTGGTCAGGCCGTGGTGGATGCCGGACAGGATGGCCGCCATCATCAGGTACGGGTTGGCGTCGGCACCGGCTACGCGGTGTTCGATGCGCACTGCGTCGGAACTGCCGGTGGGCACGCGAACGGCCACGGTGCGGTTGTCCAGGCCCCAGCTCGGCGCGTTCGGCACGTAGAACTGTGCGCCGAAGCGGCGGTAGGAGTTGACGTTGGGGCAGAGGAAGGCCATCGAGGCGGCCATGGTCTCGAGCACACCGCCGACCGCATGACGAAGGGCGGCGTTCTGCTCGGGATCATCGGCAGCGAAGATGTTCTTGCCGGTCTTCTTGTCGATCAGGGAGATGTGCACGTGCAGACCGTTGCCCGCCTGGCCCGGGTAGGGCTTGGCCATGAAGGTGCTGTCCATCTCATGGTCGTAGGCGATGTTCTTGATCAACCGCTTGAGCAGGACCGCGTAGTCGCACGCCTTGAGAGCGTCGTTCACGTGGTGCAGGTTGACTTCGAACTGGGCAGGGGCGCTTTCCTTGACGATGGCGTCGGCCGGGATGTCCTGGACCTTGGCACCTTCGAGGATGTCCTGCAGGCAATCGGCGTACTCGTCGAGGTCGTCGATCAGGTAGACCTGGGTGGACTGCGGGCGCTTGCCGGAGATCGGGGAGCGCGGCGGCTGCGGACGGCCGTTCACGTTCTCCTGGTCGATCAGGTAGAACTCCAGCTCGAACGCGGCGCAGATGGTCAGGCCCAGCTCGTCGAACTTCTCCACGACCTGGCGCAGGACTTCACGCGGGTCGGCGAAGAACGGCTCACCTTCGATTTCGTGCATGGTCATCAGCAGTTGCGCGGTGGGGCGCTTCTGCCAGGGCTCGTCGCACAGGGTGCCGGGGATCGGGTAGCAGATACGGTCCGCATCGCCGATGTCCAGGCCGAGGCCGGTGCTTTCGACGGTAGAGCCGTTGATGTCGAGGGCAAATAAGGAGGCGGGGAGGTTGATACCTTTTTCGTAGACCTTGTGGAGACTGGCGCGTTCGATTCGCTTGCCTCGAACCACACCATTCATATCTGCGATCAGGAGATCGACGAACTGGACCTCAGGATGTTCCTTAAGGAACTCGTTCGCTTCTTGAAGCTGAACGGCACGCGGGGGTACCGACATGATGCAACACCTTTCTTGTTAAAAATATCAATCACGTATTGACTAGGGGTTGAGTCAATCGAAAAGCCCCCTGGATGTCAATAGCGCCCTATTTTGCCCTAAAGCGGGGCTCGATGGCCAATTTTGGGGCGTTTCAGGGCATCTTGGCCCTGCTCGGAGCCATGCCCGGCGCGGCGTCCAGTGGGGTGTGTTCAATTTTTTACAGCCCTATTGTGTAAAAAAATGAACAACGCTAAGCTCGGCCGAAACCCATAACAGCAATAAAACGGGTGCCCCATGTCTCGCCTGCCGTTGATCGGCGTAACCGCTTGCACCAAGCAGATCGGTCCACATCCCTACCATGTTGCAGGTGACAAATATCTTCGGGCGGTAGCCCTTGGGACTGGCGGTATTCCCCTCATCATTCCGGCGCTGGGCGATATTCTGGACATCGATGCCCTGCTGGAGAGTCTAGACGGACTCCTGTTCACCGGTTCGCCTTCCAACGTAGAACCTCATCTTTATTCCGGCCCGGCCAGCGCGCCCGGCACCCTCCACGACCCTGATCGCGATGCCATCACCCTGCCCCTGCTGCGTGCTGCAGTGGAGCGTGGCGTGCCGGTGCTGGGCATCTGCCGGGGCTTCCAGGAAATGAACGTGGCCTTCGGCGGCTCGTTGCACCAGAAGGTGCATGAGGTCGAGGGCTTCATGGACCACCGCGAGCCTGAAGACCAGCCGCTGGAGGTCCAGTACGCACCGCGCCACCCGGTTTCCGTGCAACCGGGTGGCGTGCTCGCCGGCCTCGGTGTGCCGGGCGAGTTTCTCGTCAATTCCATCCACGGCCAGGGCGTTGAACGTCTGGCGCCCGGCCTTCGAGTTGAAGCGCTGGCGCCCGACGGGTTGGTCGAATCCGTATCGGTCGAAGGCGCCAGGTCCTTCGCACTCGGCGTACAGTGGCACCCCGAGTGGCAGGTTCGCTCCAACCCCGTATATCTCGCCATCTTCCAGGCCTTTGGTGAGGCTTGCAGGGAGAGGGCGGGGCAACGCTGAGCCCGGCTATTCCAGTCGAGGCTCTCAAACCCTGAGGTCTTTATGACTACCAAGCTCGACCAGCTCACCAGCTGGCTGAAAGAACGCAAAATCACCGAAGTTGAATGCTTGATCAGCGACCTTACCGGCATTGCGCGCGGCAAGATCTCGCCGACCAACAAGTTCCTCGACGAGAAGGGCATGCGCCTCCCCGAGAGTGTGCTGCTGCAGACCGTCACCGGCGACTATGTCGAGGACGACATCTATTACGACCTGCTCGACCCGGCGGATATCGACATGTTCTGCCGCCCGGACGAGAAGGCCGTCTACCTGGTGCCCTGGGCCATCGAGCCCACCGCCATGGTCATCCACGACACCTTCGACAAGCAGGGCAACCCCATCGAGCTGTCGCCCCGCAACCTGCTGAAGAAGGTGCTCAAGCTCTACGCTGACAAGGGCTGGAAGCCGATCGTCGCGCCGGAGATGGAGTTCTACCTGACCAAGCGCTGCGACGACCCGGACTTCCCGCTGCAGGCCCCGCTGGGCCGCTCCGGCCGTCCTGAAACCGGCCGCCAGTCCTTCTCCATCGATGCCGCGAACGAGTTCGACCCGCTGTTCGAGGACATGTACGACTGGTGCGAGACGCAGGACCTGGACCTGGACACCCTCATCCATGAGGAAGGCCCGGCGCAGATGGAGATCAACTTCCGTCACGGCGATGCCCTGGACCTGGCCGACCAGATCCTGGTGTTCAAGCGCACCATGCGCGAGGCCGCTCTCAAGCACAACGTGGCCGCCACCTTCATGGCCAAGCCGATCACCGACGAGCCGGGCAGCGCCATGCACCTGCACCAGAGCGTGATCGACATCAAGACGGGCAAGAACGTCTTCTCCAACGATGACGGTTCGATGAGCGACCTGTTCCTCCAGCACATCGGGGGCTTGCAGAAGTACATCCCCGAATTACTGCCGCTGTTCGCCCCGAACGTGAACTCCTTCCGCCGTTTCCTGCCCGATACCTCGGCGCCGGTGAACGTGGAGTGGGGCGAGGAGAACCGCACCGTCGGCCTGCGCGTGCCGGATGCCAACCCGCAGAACCGCCGCGTGGAGAACCGCCTGGCCGGTGCCGACGCCAACCCCTACCTGGCCATCGCGGCCAGCCTGCTGTGCGGGTACATGGGGATGGTGGAAGGCGTGAAGCCGAGTGCGCCGGTGAAGGGCCGTGGCTACGAGCGCCGCAACCTGCGCCTGCCGCTGACCATCGAGGCAGCACTGGAACGGATGGAATCCTGCCGGGAGATCGAGAAGTACCTGGGCAGCAAGTTCATCAAGGCCTACGTGGCCGTGAAACGTGCCGAGCACGAAAACTTCAAACGGGTGATCAGCTCCTGGGAACGTGAGTTCCTGCTGCTCTCCGTCTGATCAGGAACCGGCACGCCGGCCGTGAAGGCCGGCGTCGCCGAAGAGTGTTTAACGAGGTATGGAAATGAACAGCCAAGTGACCAATCCAAGGACCCTTGAGTGGCAGGCCCTCAGCCGTGACCACCACCTGCCGCCCTTCACCGACTACAAGGCGCTGAATGCCAAGGGTGCACGCATCATCACCAAGGCCGAAGGTGTCTACGTCTGGGACAGTGAAGGCAACAAGATCCTGGACGGCATGGCCGGCCTGTGGTGCGTGAACGTCGGCTATGGTCGCGAGGAGCTGGTGCAGGCCGCGGCCAACCAGATGCGCGAACTGCCCTTCTACAACCTGTTCTTCCAGACCGCCCACCCGCCGGCCATCGAACTGGCCAAGGCCATTTCCGAGCTGGCGCCGGACGGCATGAACCACGTGTTCTTCACCGGCTCCGGCTCCGAGGCCAACGACACCGTGCTGCGCATGGTCCGCCACTACTGGGCGACCAAGGGCCAGCCGAAGAAGAAAGTGGTGATCGGCCGCTGGAACGGCTACCACGGCTCCACCGTCGCCGGCGTCAGCCTCGGCGGCATGAAGGCCCTGCATGGCCAGGGCGACCTGCCGATCCCCGGCATCGTGCACATTCCCCAGCCCTACTGGTACGGCGAGGGCGGCGACATGGCCCCGGCCGAGTTCGGCGTCTGGGCGGCCGAGCAACTGGAGAAGAAGATTCTCGAAGTCGGCGAGGAGAACGTCGCCGCCTTCATCGCCGAGCCCATCCAGGGCGCCGGTGGCGTCATCGTCCCGCCGGAAACCTACTGGCCGAAGATCCGCGAGATCCTCGCCAAGTACGACATCCTGTTCATCGCCGACGAAGTGATCTGCGGCTTCGGCCGTACCGGCGAATGGTTCGGCAGCCAGTACTACGGCAACGCCCCGGACCTGATGCCGATCGCCAAGGGCCTGACCTCCGGCTACATCCCCATGGGCGGCGTCATCGTCCGTGACGAGATCGTCGAGGTCCTCAACCAGGGTGGCGAGTTCTACCACGGCTTCACCTACTCCGGTCACCCGGTGGCGGCCGCCGTGGCCCTGGAGAACATCCGCATCCTGCGTGACGAGAAGATCGTCGAGAAGGTGAAGGCGGAAACGGCACCATATTTGCAGCAACGCTGGCAGGAGCTGGCTGACCATCCCCTGGTCGGTGAAGCGCGTGGAGTGGGCATGGTTGGCGCACTCGAGCTGGTCAAGAACAAGAAGACCCGCGAGCGCTTCAACGACCTGGGCGTGGGCATGCAGTGCCGCGAGCACTGCTTCCGCAATGGCCTGATCATGCGGGCGGTGGGCGATACGATGATCATTTCGCCCCCCCTGGTGATCACCAAGGACGAGATCGACGAACTGGTGACCAAGGCTCGCAAGTGCCTTGACCTCACCGCGAGTGCAGTTCTGGGTTGAGCAAATGGGCGAGTTTGCAAACAATCGCTACCGCGAGCTGTTGTAAGCACCGCCCCCCACCCTAGACTGTGCCAGTGCGTTGGCCAGGCTCACCGGGCGGTGGCGTATTCGGTTACGACGCCGCTCGGACACTTAAACAACAAACGGAGCTACCCGCATGTTCAAAACCTTCGGCAAGACCCTGCTCGCCGTGACGCTGGCTGGCGCTGTGGCCGGCGTGGCCCAGGCAGAAGAAAAGGTGTTGCACGTCTACAACTGGTCTGACTACATCGCCCCGGACACCGTGGAGAAGTTCACCAAGGAAACCGGGATCAAGGTGGTCTACGACGTTTTCGACTCCAACGAGACCCTCGAAGCCAAGCTCCTGGCCGGCAAGTCCGGTTATGACATCGTGGTGCCCTCCAACAACTTCCTGGCCAAGCAGATCAAGGCCAAGGTCTACCAGCCGCTGGACAAGTCCAAGCTGCCGAACTGGAAGAACCTGGACCCGAACCTGCTGAAGACCGTCGAAGTGTCCGACCCGGGCAACCAGTACGCCTTCCCCTACATGTGGGGCTCCATCGGCATCGGCTACAACCCGGAGAAGGTCAAGGCCGTCCTGGGTGACAATGCCCCGGTGAACTCCTGGGACCTGCTGTTCAAGCCCGAGAACATCGAGAAGCTGAAGTCCTGCGGCGTCTCCTTCCTCGACTCGCCCACCGAGATCCTCCCCATCGCCCTGCACTACCTGGGCTACAAGCCCACCAGCCAGGACCCGAAACAGCTGAAGGAAGCCGAGGCCCTGTTCCTCAAGATCCGTCCCTACATCACCTACTTCCACTCCTCCAAGTACATCTCCGACCTGGCCAACGGCAACCTGTGCGTGGCAGTCGGCTACTCGGGTGACGTGTACCAGGCCAAGTCCCGCGCCGAAGAGGCCAAGGGTGGCGTGAAGGTCGCCTACAACATTCCGAAGGAAGGCGCCGGCACCTTCTTCGACATGGTCGCCATCCCCGCCGATGCCGCCAACCCCGACGCCGCATACGCCTTCATGAACTTCATCATGAAGCCGGAGATCATGGCCGAGATCACCAACGTCGTTCAGTTCCCGAACGGCAACGCCGCCGCGACCCCGCTGGTGGATGAGGCGATCCGTACCGACCCGGGCATCTACCCGAGCCAGGAAACCATGGCCAAGCTCTACGCCTTCCCGGACCTGCCGGCCAAGGTGCAGCGCGTGATGACCCGTACCTGGACCACCATCAAGTCGGGCAAGTAAGCCGTCGTACCCCGTCCCCTGGTTGAACCGGGGGACGGTCATCCCCGAGAGGATCGCTCATGCGAAAACGTCCCTGGCTGTACGGGTTGCTGGCCAGCGCCCTCCTCATGTCCGCCGCCAGCGCGGAAGAGCGGGTGGTGCGCGTCTACAACTGGTCGGACTACATCGCCCCCGGCACCCTGGAGAACTTCCAGAAGGAGACCGGCATCCGGGTGGTCTACGACGTCTTCGACTCCAACGAAACCCTCGACGGCAAGCTCGCCACTGGCCATTCCGGCTACGACGTGGTGGTGCCCACCAACCACTTCCTGGCCAAGCAGGTGCGGGCCGGTACCTACCAGAAGCTGGACAAGTCCAAGCTGCCCAACCTCGCCCATCTCGATCCCGCCGTGCTGGAACGCCTGGCCAGTGGTGATCCGGGCAACGAATACTCCGTCCCCTACCTGTGGGGGACCAACGGCATCGGCCTCAACGTCGACAAGGTCCGCGCCATCCTCGGCAACGACGCGGCCCTGGATTCCTGGTCGCTGCTCTTCGATCCTGCCGTGGTGAAGAAGCTGCACGCCTGCGGCGTCGCCCTGCTGGACACCGGCGACGAAGTCATCCCGCAGATGATCAACTACCTGGGCATGTCGCCCCACAGCCACGAGCGGGCCGACTTCGACAAGGCCACCGCCGCGCTGCTCCAGGTCCGCCCCTCGGTCACCTACTTCCACTCCTCCAAGTCCATCGCCGACCTGGCCAACGGCGACATCTGCATCGCCTTCGGCTATTCCGGCGACATGCTCCAGGCCGCCACCCGCGCCCGGGAAGCCGGACGCCAGGACGAGATCCGCTACCTGATCCCCAAGGAAGGCACCGCCATGTGGGCGGACATGCTGGCCATCCCCCGCGACGCCCAGCACGTCGAGGAGGCCCATGCCTTCATCAACTACCTGATGCGGCCCGACGTGATCGCCAGCATCAGCAACTACGTGTCCTATGCCAATGCCAACAAGGACGCGATGCCGCTGGTGGATGCCAGCGTGCGCGACAACCCCGGCGTGTACCCTGCGCCGGACGTGATGGCCAAGCTTTACGTGGCCCGGGAACGCCCTCGCGAAGTGCAGCGCTGGCTGACCCGTGACTGGACCCGGATAAAGAGCGGGCGCTGACCCCGAACCCAATGACTGCCGCCCTGCCTGCGTGCGGGCGGCCCGGCGCGAACAAGAGGACTGAAGTGTGCGAGTTTCCTTCGGCAAAACCCTGATCACCGCTGCCGTCCTGACCCTGGCCAGCCAGGCCCAGGCAGAGCAGACGGTGCACATCTACAACTGGTCCGACTACATCGGCGAGACCACCCTGGCCGATTTCCAGAAGGAAACCGGTATCCGCCCGGTCTACGACGTCTTCGACTCCAACGAGACCCTCGAGGGCAAGCTGCTGGCCGGCCGCACCGGCTATGACGTGGTCGTCCCCTCGAACCACTTCCTCGGCAAGCAGATCAAGGCCGGCGCCTTCCAGAAGCTCGACCGCGCCCGGCTGAAGAACTGGGACAACCTCGACCCCGTGCTGCTCAAGCGCCTTGAGGCCAACGACGCCGGCAACCAGTACGCCGTTCCCTACCTCTGGGGCACCAACGGCATCGGCTACAACGAAGAGAAGGTCAAGGCGGCGCTGGGCGTCGACAAGATCGACTCCTGGTCCGTGCTCTTCGAGCCCGAGAACATCAAGAAGCTCAGCAGCTGCGGCGTCGCCTTCCTCGACTCGGCCGACGAGATGCTGCCGGCCGTGCTCAACTACCTGGGCCTGGACCCCAACAGCAAGAACCCCGCCGACTACAAGAAGGCCGAGGCCAAGCTGATGGCGGTGCGCCCCTACGTTACCTACTTCCATTCCTCCAAGTACATCGGCGACCTGGCCAACGGCGACATCTGCGTGGCCGCCGGCTTCTCCGGTGATATCTTCCAGGCCGCTGCGCGCGCCGAGGAAGCCGGCAAGGGCGTGAAGATCGCCTACGCCATCCCGAAGGAAGGTGCCAACCTCTGGTTCGACATGATCGCCATCCCGGCCGACGCCACCAACGTCAAGGAGGCCCACGCCTTCATCGACTACCTGCTGCGTCCCGAGGTGATCGCCCAGGTCAGTGACAGCGTCGGCTATGCAAACCCCAACACCAAGGCCGGCGAGTTCATGAAGCAGGAAGTACGGACCGATGAGTCCGTCTATCCGCCACAAGCGGTCCTGGACAAGCTCTACGTATCGGCAGAGCTGCCGCCCAAGGTCCAGCGGCTGATGACCCGCACCTGGACCAAGGTGAAATCGGGCAAGTGATAACAGGGGCGCCGCGCGGCAGGGAGCGTGCGGTGCCTACACAAGCGGGCGCAGGGCGAACCAGGATGAATGGCTCGCGCCTTTCAGGCAGTACTGAACGCGACCGGCCATAATGGCCGGCTAAGCAAGAATCTGGGAGTGTGTGGTAATGGCTATAGCCTCCGGCGCCTACAAGAAAGCCCTCGAGGGCGGCCAGCAACCCAAAGAGGTGCTGGTCAAGATCGACCGGGTAACCAAGCAGTTCGACGAGACCCTCGCGGTCGACGACGTCTCGCTGACCATCAACAAGGGCGAGATCTTCGCCCTCCTGGGGGGCTCGGGCTCGGGCAAGTCGACCCTGTTGCGGATGCTCGCCGGTTTCGAACGCCCGACCGAAGGGCGCATCTACCTGGACGGTGTCGACATCACCGACATGCCGCCCTACGAGCGCCCCATCAACATGATGTTCCAGTCCTATGCGCTCTTCCCGCATATGACTGTCGCGCAGAACATCGCCTTCGGACTCAAACAAGATCGCCTGCCCGCAGCCGAGATCGAAGAGCGGGTCAACGAGATGCTCAAGCTCGTGCAGATGACCCAGTACGCCAAGCGCAAGCCGCACCAGCTGTCCGGCGGCCAGCGCCAGCGCGTGGCCCTGGCCCGCTCCCTGGCCAAGCGGCCCAAGCTGCTGCTGCTCGACGAGCCCATGGGCGCCCTGGACAAGAAGCTGCGTTCGCAGATGCAGCTGGAACTGGTGGAGATCATCGAGCGCGTGGGCGTGACCTGCGTGATGGTGACCCACGACCAGGAAGAGGCCATGACCATGGCCCAGCGCATCGCCATCATGCACCTGGGCTGCATCGAGCAGATCGGCAGCCCGGTGGACATCTACGAGACCCCCATCAGCCGCCTGGTGTGCGAGTTCATCGGCAACGTCAACCTGTTCGACGGTGAAGTGGTGGAGGACGCCGAAGACCATGCCCTGATCGCCTGCCCCGAGCTGGAACGGCCGATCTACGTCGGCCACGGCGTGACCACCTCCGTGCAGGACAAGCGCATCACCTACGCCCTGCGCCCCGAGAAGCTGCTGGTCACCACCGAGCAGCCCACCTGCGAGTACAACTGGTCCCGCGGCAAGATCCACGACATCGCCTACCTCGGCGGCCACTCGGTGTTCTACGTGCAGCTGCCCGGCGGCTCCATCGTCCAGTCGTTCGTTGCCAACGCCGAACGTCGCGGTGCCCGGCCGACCTGGGAAGATGAAGTCTTCGTATGGTGGGAGGACGACAGCGGGGTGGTGCTGCGGTCATGAAAATATCCAGCATAAAGAAGCGCCTGCCCACGGGCCGGCATGCGGTGATCGGGGTCCCGTTCCTCTGGCTGTTCCTGTTCTTCCTGCTGCCCTTCGCCATCGTGCTGAAGATCAGCTTCGCGGAAGCGGACGTGGCCATCCCCCCGTACACCGAGATCTACACCTGGGCCGATAACCAGCTGCAGATCGTCCTCAACCTCGGCAACTACCTGATGCTGAACGAGGACGAACTCTACCTGGCGGCCTACCTGGGCTCGCTGAAGGTCGCCTTCTTCAGCACCCTGCTCTGCCTGCTGATCGGCTACCCGATGGCCTACGCCATCGCCCGCGCCAGCAAGGAAGCGCAGACCGTGCTGCTGCTGCTGATCATGATGCCGACCTGGACCGCGATCCTGATCCGCGTCTACGCGTGGATGGGCATCCTCAGCAACAACGGCCTGCTCAACGGCTTCCTCATGAGCATCGGGGTCATCAGCGAGCCGCTGCAGATCCTCAACACCAACCTCGCGGTGTACATCGGCGTGGTCTATTCGTACCTGCCGTTCATGGTGCTGCCGCTGTACGCCAACCTGGTCAAGCACGACCTCAGCCTGCTGGAAGCCGCTGCGGACCTTGGTTCGAGCAACTTCAACAGCTTCTGGAAGATCACCGTGCCGCTGTCCAAGAACGGCATCATCGCCGGCTCCATGCTGGTGTTCATCCCGGTGGTGGGCGAGTTCGTGATCCCCGAGCTGCTCGGCGGACCGGAGACGCTGATGATCGGCAAGGTGTTGTGGCAGGAGTTCTTCAACAACCGCGACTGGCCGGTGGCATCCGCCCTGGCGGTGGTGATGCTGGCGATCCTGATCGTCCCGATCATCCTGTTCAACCGTAACCAGGCCAAGGAACTGGAGGGCAAGGTATGAAGCGCTTCAGTTTCTCCAACCTGATGCTGTGGGTGGGTCTGCTGTTCATCTACCTGCCGATGGTCATCCTGGTCATCTACTCCTTCAACGCCTCCAAGCTGGTGACGGTGTGGGGCGGCTGGTCGATCAAGTGGTACGTCGGCCTGCTGGACAACACCCAGTTGATGACCTCGGTGATGCGCTCCCTGGAGATCGCCTTCTACACCGCCATCTCCGCCGTGGCCCTGGGCACCCTGGCGGCCTTCGTGCTGACCCGCATCCCGCGCTTCCGTGGCCGCACGCTGTTCGGCGGCATGGTCACCGCGCCGCTGGTCATGCCCGAGGTGATCACCGGTCTGTCCCTGCTGCTGCTGTTCGTGGCCATGGCCCAGCTCATCGGCTGGCCCCAGGAGCGCGGGCTGGTGACCATCTGGATCGCCCACACCACCTTCTGCTCGGCCTACGTGGCCATCGTGGTGTCGGCGCGCCTGCGGGAGCTGGACCTGTCCATCGAAGAAGCGGCCATGGACCTGGGCGCGCGCCCGTGGAAGGTGTTCCTGCTGATCACCATTCCCATGATCGCGCCGTCCCTGGCAGCGGGCGGGATGATGTCCTTCGCCCTGTCCCTGGACGACCTGGTACTGGCGAGCTTCGTCTCCGGCCCCGGCTCCACCACCCTGCCGATGGAGGTCTTCTCCGCCGTGCGCCTGGGCGTGAAGCCGGAGATCAACGCCGTCGCCAGCCTGATCCTGCTGAGCGTTTCGTTGTTCACCTTCCTGGCCTGGTACTTCAGCCGCAAGGCCGAAGAGCGCCGCAAGCGCGCCATCCAGGAGGCCATGGAAGCCATGGCCCTGGAAGCTGCCTCCAGCAACAAGCGCAGCGCCCAGCCGGCTTCGGCCTGATCGCCGCGTGAAACGAGAAAGGCCACCTTCGGGTGGCCTTTTTCGTGGGCGTGTCCTGGCGTGGAGCTGTACAGGCCGGTCGTACCCAGCGCGTCGGGCCTGACGTACCACGAGCACGCCGTAGCAACGACAACGCCCCCGGCCCGCTGGGGCCGGGGGCGTGCTCGGGTCACTGGGCGCGTGGCACCAGCTTCAGCGTGTCGCGGGTGTTGGCCCGCACGTCCTCGTCGCTCATGTGCATCGGCACGTACTGGCCCTCGATGTAGCGCCCGGCCTGGTCCGCGTAGTGACGGTCGAACGGCACGCCACTCTGCCCCACCGGGTTGATGCCGAGCCCGTGGGCCGGGTCGGCGAGGTCGATCAGGCGGCGGGTGGACGGCCCGTAGACCACCTCCCACGGCGCCGGGCCGACCCGGTTGGCCAGGTTGTTGGGCATCTCGTGGGCGCCCGGTGCTGCAAAGGGGCCGACGTTGAACAGCCGGTCCAGCGGCTTCTGCTGACCCAGCGGGTGGCCGTGGGTGAGGGTGTGGGCCCGGCCCCAGGTCCAGCTCGCGCGGTCGGCGCCGAAGGTTTTCTCCAGGTGCGCCAGGCTAGCCTGCCAGGCGGCCTTGACCACATCGGCCCGGCTCTCCCGGGCCTCGGTGCCGCGCACGTCCCACCAGGGCGACTGGGCGTCGGCGGCCAGGCGTGGCAGGGCCACGTCCAGCACGCGGGTCGACAGCAGGTTGTCGAAGAAGGCATCGCCCAGTTCGTCGTGGAAGGCGCCCTTGGCCAGTTCGTAGATCAACTGCTCGAACAGCGTGGCGGCGGTGGACTCCAGCGGGTGATCGCCCTTCCAGGCGGCCAGTTGCTCCACCAGGGCGCGCTCGTCGTCGTTGCCGGCGGCGGCCCGCAGGTCGTCCAGCAGCGGTGCCAGCAGGCGCGGGCCGTAGCCGGTGGCGGTGTCCAGTTGCAGGGCCTGGCTGTTGTTCAGGTCCCACTTCACGCTGGCGTCGGCCAGGCGGCTGTCCAGGCGCTGGCCGCGGTCCGGCAGGTTGTAGTAGCCGGGGATGGCCACGCCGGTGGGCGATTGCGGCTGGTAGTTGGCCGAGACGATGTAGCCGCGCGCCGGGTTCTCCTCGTGGGGGTTGGCGCTGAAGGGCAGGAAGCCCGGCTTGTCCGCCTCGCCCTGGCTGCCGTCGAGGATGAAGTACGGGTTCACTCCGGCCGGGCGGTTCGGCAGGCGTGCGGCGGCCCACCAGCCGATGTCGCCGTCGGCATTGGCCCAGACCACGTTGAGGCCGGGGGCGTGGATCTTCTCCGCCGCCGCCCGGGCCTTGTCCAGGGTGTCGGCGCGGTTGAGCTGGTAGAAGGCGTCCAGCACCGGGTTCTCGGTCTCCAGGAAGGCCCACCACATGGCGATCGGGGTCTTGCCGGCGGTAGCACCCAGGGCGTCGTTGACGATGGGGCCGTGGGGCGAGCGGCGCAGGGTGAGGGTGATGGGGTCGGCGCCCTTCACCTTCAGCACTTCCTCGCGCTGGGTCATGTCCACCCACTGGCCCTGGTACCAGACCTGGTTGG
>Ga0247725_1000617_pt1 | contig 23544 bp, 19 predicted proteins | sample OKSTACKMCFT3sol_FD_183021 | JGI IMG/M metagenome (GOLD analysis project Ga0247725, IMG submission 183021) | Subsurface sediment microbial communities from gas well in Oklahoma, United States - OK STACK MC-FT3-sol | ecosystem: Environmental > Terrestrial > Deep subsurface > Rock core/Sediment...
GCAGGCCACGGAACAGGTCGATGCCACCGGTGACCATCAGCTCGAGCATGTTGTCCATGCTCGAGGAGTCGGAGCCGACGCGGTTGACCAGCGGGCCCAGCTCGTCGAGATCGGGGATCAGCTCGTTAGCGAACTTGGTGCGACGGGCCTGCGCCCAGTTGCGGTTGCCGGTGATGGTGTTGATCTCGCCGTTGTGCGCGAGATAGCGGAAAGGCTGCGCCAATGGCCACTTCGGCAGGGTGTTGGTGGAGAAACGCTGGTGGAAAACCGCGATGGCGGTCTGCAGGCGCTCGTCACCCAGATCCGGGTAGAACTGCTGCAGGTCCGCCGGCATCATCAGGCCTTTGTAGATGATGGTCTTGTGCGAGAAGCTGCAGATGTAATGATCGCTGTCGTCGGCATTGGCCACCGAGGAACGACGACGGGCGCTGAACAGCTTGATGGCGAACTCCTGGTCGGAGAGGCCATCACCACCGATGAACACCTGCTCGATCTGCGGCAGTCGCTCCAGCGCCAGCCTGCCCAGCACGCTGGTGTCGATCGGCACCTTGCGCCAGCCTACCAGTTGCAGGCCAGCCGCGAGGATTTCGCGGTTCATGTTCTCGCGCGCAGCTTCGGCCTTGGCCGAATCCTGATTGAAGAACACCATGCCCACGGCATATTGCCCGGGCAATTCGACGCCGAACTGCTCCTGGGCCACCGCACGCAGGAATTGGTCGGGCTTCTGGATCAGCAGGCCACAGCCATCACCGGTCTTGCCGTCGGCGTTGATACCGCCGCGGTGAGTCATGCAGGTGAGGGCCTCAATAGCGGTCTTGAGCAGGTGATGGCTAGCCTCACCTTGCATATGGGCGATCAAGCCGAAGCCGCAGTTATCCTTGAACTCATCAGGACGGTACAAACCTGCTTTCATAGGGGGAAACTCTCACCAGGTTGCCTTTGTGTCAGGCAATTTGCTTTCTAATTCAATCACTTGGCCCCTGAGCAGCGGACACGGGCCAGCCTTTCGCGGGCAAAAGGGGGAGGGCATTGTACATAGCCACCCTGAGCCTCACAATTTTTATGTCGCTTTCTTGAAAGCTAATGCCGCCAAAACGAAGGATAAGATTGCAGCCAAGTGCTATTAGCGCACCATTTTTGAGCATTATGCATTTTAAGGCGCACTCTGTGCACCAAAACAGGGCGCGCCATCGCATCCCTATGCACAGGAATGTCGCCTGAATATAAGGAACCGAATCATTGCGAATGCCATGCCGAATCGCCCGACATGACACTCGACAAAGCGCTAAACCTCAAGGCAGTCAAGGGAAGCGCCAGGGAGGCGACTAGCGGCTCATCTCCTGCTGGATACTACCCAGCGTTCGCGGCCAAGGCTTGCCCGCCTGAAGCTTGGCAGGCAGGGACTTCACCGCAGCCTGCGCTGCATCGCGACTGGCGAAACTACCATAGGTCAGCACGTACAACGGCTGGCCCTGGTGGATCTTCTTGAAGTAGCGATATTCACTACCACCTTCACGAACCAGCGCCTGGATATTGGCCTCAGAGCGCGACCCTGCGACCTGCAGAGCGAACCGCGAGGCAGGCTGTTGCGCATACCAGTTGCCACTTGCCGCGCTCGATACCGCAGGCTTGGCAGGGGCTGGGGACGGAGCCGGCGCCGGCGCCGAGACCGGTGGTTTTACCGCAACTGACTCGGGCGTCTTCGGTGCAGGTGCAGGTGCAGGTGCAGGTGCAGGTGCAGGTGCAGGTGCAGCAGTGATTGGAGTCGAAGGCGGAGTAACTGTCGAGGGCTCAGGCGACGCTGGCGGCTCAAAGTTATCCAGTTCTTCACCCGCCGCCTCAGCCAATGGCTGGCGAATAACGGCTTGCGACTCTCCCACAAGCGGCAATGGCAGCGGCTGACTGGCGCCTGCAAATTCAATGGCTGGCGCGCGACTTTCCGCAGCAGGCGCTTGCGCTGGCTCTTCAGCTTCTACAGGCAGCGTGGAGGACTGCAAAGGTAGCGACGTGTTGCTAGCCACCGGCGCCAGCGGAGCAGACTCGCGCCCCTGCATGAACCAGGCAGCGGCAACACCCACCAACACTACGGCCAGCGCCAACAGATGCTTCTTCGGCAGAGCAAAACCACCGCCCACACCACGCCCGGCCGAGCGCTGCGCGAGCATCTGCTCAACCAGCAGTTCACGCGCCTCGTGATTGATTGCCCCAGGCCAACCCTGAGAACGGAGATGGATGTCCTCGATCTGCTCTTCGCTCAACAGATCGATACTCTGACCGGCCCCATCGAGCCGCTGCGCCAGATAGTCTCGCGTCTCTTCTTCGGCGTACGGCTGAAGCTCGATCGCGTGATAACACTCCGCGCCGCCTGCCAGCACCTCCAAGCGCGCCAACAGTTCCTGCTCGGCAAACAGAAAGATGTGCGGGCGTCCCTCGGCATTGCCAGCAGCAAGCTCCAGAACGCATTTCAAGGCAGCGTCATCCAACTGATCGGCATCATCGACGAGTAGATAAACCTCCTGCCCGGTCAGCGCCAGTTGTGCAACCTGCGCCAATACCGAGCGCACGTCGGCCTGAGCGATTGCCAACCCCTGAGCCACTTGACGCAGCAGCGCGTCAGCCGTGGTCGCCCCCTGTGCAACGACAATGCTCTGCACGGCCTGCTTGTTGGTACTGGCAACCAGCGCCTGACGCAGCAAGGTCTTGCCACTTCCCTCAGGGCCGACCACAGCCAGCAACAGCTGACTGTAACGCGCAAGATGATGCAATTGCCCAAGCACCGGCTTGCGCTGCGCCGGGAAGAACTTGAAACCAGGTACTCGTGGCGCAAAGGGGTCGTGACTGAACTGGTAATGCGCCAGGAAAGCTTCGTCAGCATGCAAACTGGTCATGGATCACTCTTCAAGAGTTGGACGACTGAGCCAGCGCTGCGTAATCGCTACGCAGCGTGGCGTCTAGAATTTCACGCGGGTAGTCGGCGGTCACTACAGCCTCACCCAATCGCCTGAGCAACACGAGACGCAGCTGACCATCGAGCACCTTCTTGTCCACTGCCATATGCTCGAGGAACTGCGCAGGCGTCATATCCTGCGGCGGCACCACCGGCAGCCCGGCAGCCTGCAACAGGCGTATGCCTCGGTCTCGATCCGCCGCCGACAGCCAGCCCAGGCGATAGGACATTTCCAGCGCCATCACCGTGCCTGCGGCGACCGCTTCGCCATGCAACCACACGCCGTAGCCCTGCTCGGTCTCGATAGCATGCCCAAAGGTGTGACCGAGATTGAGAGTGGCGCGCACTCCCGACTCACGCTCGTCCGCAGCGACGACACGCGCCTTGGCCGCACAGGATTGCTCGATAGCGTAGGTAAGCGCCTGCTGATCAAGCGCACGCAAGGCCGGCATATTCTGCTCCAGCCATACCAGGAAGGGCTCATCGCAGATCAGGCCATACTTGATGACCTCGGCCAACCCAGCGGAAAGCTCGCGCTCCGGCAGGGTGCGCAGGCTGGCCGTATCAATCAACACCGCCTTAGGCTGATAGAACGCGCCGACCATGTTCTTGCCCAGCGGATGATTGATCCCCGTCTTGCCTCCCACCGAGGAATCCACCTGAGACAACAACGTCGTCGGCACCTGGATGAAATCGACACCTCGCTGGTAACAGGCAGCAGCAAAGCCCGCCATGTCGCCGATGACGCCGCCACCCAGAGCGATAATTGTCGTGCGCCGATCATGCCTGGCCGTCAGCAGGCCATCGAAGATCAGCTGCAGGGTTTCCCAGTTCTTGAACGCCTCGCCATCGGGCAACACGACTGAGGCCACCTTGAAACCTTCCAGGGATCGCATCAGCGTTTCAAGGTACAGAGGTGCGACAGTCTCATTGGTAACCACCGCCACCTGCCGCCCCGCGATATGACGCGTGAGCAGCTCGGAACGTGCCAGCAGACCATCACCGATATAAATGGGATAACTGCGCTCGCCGAGTTCAACGTGAAGAGTCTGCATGAGGCCCCCAGAATAAAAAGGCCACTAGGATAGCGCAGTTCGCCTCGCGCTTTAACGGGGCGACAAGGCTTCCAGACGCGCAAGAATTTCCTGCACCACCATGCGCGGCGGACGCTCGTCGGTCTCGATGATGATATCGGCAACCTCGCGGTAGAGAGGATCACGCGCGGCCATCAGATCCCTGAGCACTTGCGCCGGATTGGCCGTGCGCAACAACGGCCGATTGCGATCACGCGAGGTGCGATCAATCTGCTGCTCCACGGAGGTGTGCAAATACACGACTCGCCCTCCCGCATGCAGAGCCTGACGATTCTCTGGACGCATCACCGCCCCACCGCCAGTAGCCAGCACCAGGCCATCTTGCTGCGACAGTTCGGCAATTACTGCCTGCTCCCGCTCACGAAAGCCCTGCTCACCCTCGACATCGAAGATCCAGGGAATATCAGCACCGGTACGCTGCTCGATCTCCTTGTCGGAGTCTTTGAAAGGCACGCGCAGTTCTTTAGCAAGCAAACGCCCGATGGTGCTTTTTCCAGCTCCCATCGGGCCAACGAGGATTACATTCCGCACTTAGGTCATCGGTTCACAGCAATGGCTTGGTTGTTCATGATGCGCGGAGTGATGAAAACCAGCAACTCAGCTTTGTTGTCCCGAATGATATCTCGACGGAACACACGCCCCAAGAACGGCAGATCACCCAAAAATGGTACTTTCTCGACGGCACTCGTCTGGGTATTGGAGAACACGCCCCCGATGACGATGGTTTCACCATCATTGACCAACACCTTGGCGTTGACCTCGTTCTTGTTGAGCGGAGGGACACCGTTGACCAGATTTGCGAAATCAGGAGCATCTTTCGTGACCTTGACTTCCATGATGATGCGATTATCCGGAGTGATCTGCGGAGTGACTTCCAGAGCCAACGCAGCCTCTTTGAATGACGTAGTGGTCGCGCCACTCGAACTGGCCTCCTGATAAGGAACCTCCTGCCCTTTCAAGATCTTTGCCGTTTCCTTGTCAGAGGTAACCACTTTCGGCTGCGATACGATCTCGCCGTTGCCGGTTTTCTCCATGGCAGACAGCTGCAGATCCAGCACGACATTGCTGCCCAGGTAACCAATGGCGATACCGGAGGTGCTGTTCTGAACCCCCATATCCACAAAGGGAAGACGAGCCAAACCGTCTTCTAGGGTAGTGTTACCGACTGTATCGGTGCCAACGAATAGCGACCTGCCCCCCGTATCCTCATCGAATCCCTGCACTCCATCCTTGCCACTGACATCCCATCGACCATTACGCACCGACCCCCCCCCAGCGCACGCCAAGAGCCTTGTCATAATCGACGTTGGCCTCAACGATACGCGCCTCGATCATGACCTGCCTGACCGGGATATCGAGTTGAGCAACGATACGACGCAACTCGTCCAGTCGCTCCTGAGTCTGGTACGCGATAATGCTGTTGGTACGATCATCGACGGTGATGGAGCCACGGCTATCAGGTGTACCGTCGGCGCTGGTGACCGACTGAAAGAGCTTGGCCATATCGGTGGCCTTGGCGTAGTTCACTTGGATCAGCTCGCGACGAAGAGGAGCCAGCTCGGCAATCTGCTTCTGCGACTCGAGCTCCTGCCGCTCACGAGCAGCTATCTCGTCTGCCGGAGCCACCAGCAAGACGTTACCAATCTGGCGCTTATCCAGGCCTTTGGTCTTCAACACAAGGTCCAGCGCCTGATCCCATGGCACGTTCTGCAAACGCAGAGTGATATTGCCAGCGACAGTGTCACTCGCCACCAGATTCAGATCGGTAAAATCGGCGATCAATTGCAGGACAGAACGCACATCGATGTCCTGAAAATTGAGCGATAGCTTCTCACCGGTATAGGCGAATCGCTCAGCATTACGACGTTCGACATCGTCCTGGCTAAGCGGCTTTACACTCAAAGTCAGCTTGTTCTCGGTCTGGTAAGCCAGATAATCGTATAAGCCGACTGGTTCGATCACGATACTGGTCTTTTCTGCGCTACCCGTGGCACTAACGAACTGCACGGGCGTCGCGAAATCTTTCACATCCAGCCGTACACGCAGCGACTCGGGCAGGTCAGTCTTGGCGAAGTCCAGACGAATCTTCCCACCCTGCTCTTGGATATCAGGACTGATCGATGCATCGGAAAGGGTAATGACGACATTACCCTCACCCTGCTCCCCACGCTGAAAGTCGATATTACTGATTGCTTTCGCTTGCGGCCCGTAGGCTTTCTTGGGTGCAACCGCCGCTACCGAAGCAGGCACCGAGGCTGAGGGCCGCGACGCGACGGCAGAAGAATCTCCAACCAAGACATACAGATCATTACCCTCAACTCGAGTGCTGTATGGCGCCAGACTGGTGAGATTGACAATCAGACGGGTACGGTCCTTGGCCTCGACAATGGTAATGCTACGCGCATTACCGACACCCAGTTCACGATTCTTGGAACCGAGCTTGTTCGACACGCCCGGCAGGTCCAGAGCGATTCGCGCGGGTTGCTCGATGGTATAGCCGCGAGGAGCCGTTACCGGCTCATCGAAGGAGAGCTTCAGCTCAACTCGATCACCAGGCAAACTGGCGACATTCAAATCCTGAAGATTGGCCGCCAATACCGCGGGCGACAGCAGCGCCGCCAGCAGAGCGACGCTAAGACGCGAAAGAGAGCTGTTCATTTTCGTATCCCGTGTGGCAGACAGATTATTTATATTCATTTCTCACCCCGCCCCGTCAGGAGCGCTCCTTCAAGGAAAGGCTGCGTGGTCGCTCAAGCCAGCCACCTTCGCCATCTGGAACAATTTCCATAACATCGATCTTGGAGTCATCGATCATGAGAATCTTGCCGTGGTTACGCCCAAGAAAGTCGCCTACTTTTACACGATGAACACCACCCGCACCGCTAACCAGAGCGAACAACTGGCGATCATTTCTCAGCGTGCCAACCATCTCGAACGTGTCTATGCTGAACCCTTCGAGGAATTGCTTGACACGGCTTTCATCCGGCTTGATCTCTGGCGCCCCTTTTTGTCGGGTGACGACATCGATTTTAACCGGGGGCTGAAAAGGGCTACGTAGAGACGCAGCACGATAGGTGAAGCTTTCATACGGCTGAAACGTCGGCAGCGGCTCAATAGCGCCTTTAGGCTTTGCGCGCACTTCATCCATATAGATACGCAAATCGGAAAAATCACCACCGACACCGCACCCGGCCAAGAGAGCGAAACCCGCCACCAGAACCAAACGAGAGAAACTCATTGTTGAGCCCCCTTATCATTGTAGCGATAGGTCTTGGCCATAATCTGCATGCTCAGGCGGCTGGAGTTTCCAGCACTGACTGGTGCCAACTCAAAATCATGCAAGGTAACGATACGCGGTAGACTGGCGACACCACTTACAAAAGTCGCAAGGTCGTGATAACCACCGGTAACTTTGATCTGAATCGGCAATTCGATATAGAACTGCTGAGCCACTTCCGGCAACAGTTTGATCTCTTCGAACTCCAAGCCACTGCCTAGGCCGGTACGAGTAATATCCTCGAGCAACCCGGGAACCTCGGTATCGCTTGGCAGCTGACGCAGAAGAGCGCCAAAGGACACCTCCATCTCCTGCATCTGCTCTTTATAGGCCTCAAGGTTCGCCGCCTGATAAGCTTTGCTGGAGAACTGCTCCTTCAGCGTCACCTCTTCTCGCTGACGCTGCTCGAGCATGCTCTGCAGATCCTTGAGGTGAAAGTTGTAGCCCAACGCCAGAACGACAATAAACAGTAGCAGGCCGGCAATGAATTTGACCGCACCAGGCCACGACCCAACATTGTTCAAATCAAGGTCATTGATATCAATGCTGCGCAGGCTGTCCAAGGAACTCTTAATGCTCATTGCGCCGCCTCCGCTTTTTCTTGATCAGGCTGTGTCTGCTGCACCGTCAGCTGAAACACATTCTCCTGATCCAAAGCCCCCGCTGTAACAGCTTTGACTTCGGTCAGATTGGGAGCGGTTAACCACTCAGAAGCATCCAAGTTACGCATCAGATTCGAGACGCGATTATTCGATTCAGCCACACCAATAATGGCAATGCTATTACCCACCATTTTTACACTGGTGAAATACACACCGTCCGGCAGCGTTCTCACCAACTGGTCGAACACACGACCGATAATTGGCCGGTTACCCTGCAAGTCTTGAATAATCTTCATACGTTCCAGCAATTGCTGGCGACGCGTTCTCAACTCACTGATTTCCTTGATACGCGCATCGAGAACTGCGATCTCCTTCTTGATGAAGTCATTTCGCGCATTCTGGTTACTGATTGCCGCACTGAGAAATTGATCACCCAGAAACACCAAACCAGCCGCCACAACGAGGACACCGACAAGACTTACCAGAAACCGCTGCTTGCGCTCCTCGCGCAGCTGTTCACGCCAGGGAAGTAGGTTAATCCGCGCCATCAGTCGAAACTCCTCATCGCCAGACCACAGGCAATCATCAGTGCCGGCGCATCACTGGCCAGCGCACCGGCGTTGACCTTGCTGCTCAGCGCCATATCGGCAAAGGGATTGGCCACTAGCGTCTGCGTACCGATTTTTTGCTGGATCAGCCGATCGAGATCAGGAATGGACGCGGTACCCCCAGCCAGGAGGATGTAGTCGACATCATTGAATTGCCCGGCGGCGAAGAAGAATTGCAGCGAACGTGAAACCTGCTGAACGACCGCTTCCTTGAACGGTTGCAAAACCTCACTGTCGTAGTCATCTGGAAGACCACCTTGCTTCTTGGCAAGCCCAGCTTCCTCGACCGACAGGCCGTAGCGGCGCTGGATTTCCTCGGTCAGTTGCTTGCCGCCGAAAAGCTGCTCGCGGGTGTAGATGGTACGACCGTTGTGCAGCACACTGAGCGTGGTCATCGTCGCGCCAATATCCACCACCGCGACGGTCAACTCATCGTGACCACCACCCAACTGCGCCTCCAGCAGGCCGTAAGCGCGTTCGAGGGCATACGCCTCCACATCGACCACTTTCGCGGTAAGCCCAGCGAGCGCAAGGGCTGCCTCGCGGACCTCGACGTTCTCCTTACGGCATGCAGCCAGCAGCACCTCTACCCGTTCGGGGTTACGCGGCGCCGGCCCCTGCACTTCGAAATCGATGGCGACTTCTTCCAGCGGGTAAGGAATGTATTGATCGGCCTCGATCTTCAGCTGGTTTTCCAAGTCGTCCTCAGAAAGACCCGCTTCCATTTCGATGATCTTGGTGATGACAGCCGAACCCGCCACAGCAACCGCGGCCGTCTTGACACCGGTCTTGGCCTTGGCCAACACGCGAGAAAGCGCCTGACCGACCCCCTCCAACTCGGCAATGTTCTTCTCGACCACTGCATTGGGCGGAAGTGGCTCGACGGCATAGGCCTCTACCTTGTAGCGGCTTCCCGAGCGACTCAGTTCGAGGAGCTTGACCGAAGTCGAGCTGATATCGATCCCCAGCAGCGTATTCGCTTTCTTAGTGAAGAGCCCTAGCACGACCGTTTTCCTATTGGCATCCGCGACTTACGGACTATTTATGTTTTTCCACATTAAATATCAGTCTTGACAGAAGCGCAAATGGCTCCCCGGGAAAAAAAACGCTTATAATGTGATCAGCTTTTCCCTTTTAGCCTCGGCTCCTGCTTAACTCATTCTTTTACTTGGAATTCCGAACATTTTGATACGCCTGCTGAAGTTCATCTGGTGGTCTTGCGTTGCCGTTTTTTGTGGGCTGCTGCTCAGTTTCAGCGGCGCGTTTCTTTACCTTAGCCCGACCCTTCCTTCCGTCGAGTCGCTGCGCCTGGTACAGCTGCAGATCCCCCTGCGCATCTACAGCAGCGATGCCAAGCTGATTGCCGAGTTCGGCGAGATGCGTCGCTCGCCGATTCGCTTCGACGAGATCCCCAAGGAATTCATCAGCGCTCTGCTGGCTGCCGAAGACGATAATTTCGCCAACCATTATGGCGTTGATGTGACCAGCCTGATGCGCGCTGCCACGCAATTATTGAAAAGCGGCCAGATTCAGAGCGGTGGCAGCACCATCACCATGCAGGTGGCGAAGAACTTCTTCCTCACCAACGAACGCAGTTTTTCGCGCAAGGCCACCGAAATTCTTCTGGCCTTGCAGATCGAGCGCGAGCTGAGCAAGGACGAGATCCTCGAGCTCTACGTCAACAAGATCTACCTCGGCCACCGCGCCTATGGCATCGAAGCGGCCGCACAGGTCTATTACGGCAAGTCGATCCGTGACCTGAACCTGGCGCAGATGGCGATGATCGCCGGCCTGCCGAAAGCACCGTCGCGCTACAACCCGCTGGTCAATCCGACCCGAGCCAAGGAGCGCCGCGACTGGATTCTCGGCCGCCTGTATCGCCTGGGCCGTATCGATCAGGCCAGCTACGAGGAAGCGCTTGCCGAGGTAGTCGATGCGCGTTACCACGTTCCCACACCAGAATTGAGCGCTCCTTATATAGCCGAGATGGCACGCGCGGAAATGGTTGGCCGCTATGGCAGCGAGGCTTATACGGAAGGCTTCAATGTCACCACCACCGTGCCTAGTCATTTGCAGGAGGCAGCCAACACCGCCCTGCGTGACGGACTGATCGCCTATGACCAGCGTCACGGCTATCGCGGCCCTGAGAGTCGCCTGCCGGGCATGACCCGCGAAACCTGGCTGACCGAGCTGGCCAAGTTCCGCAGTATCGGCGGCCTGGAGCCCGCTGTGGTTACCCAAGTCGAGAAAAGCGGCATTCTGGTATTGACCCGTAACGGCGAAGAACAAGCGGTGTCGTGGGGCAGCATGAAATGGGCTCGCCCCTACCTGAACACCAACAGCATGGGCCCGCGCCCGCAGCAACCTGGCGATGTCACCCAGGTCGGCGATATCGTTCGCGTGCAGCGCCAGGCCGATGGCAGCCTGCGTTTCACCCAAGTCCCCGCAGCACAGGGCGCGTTGGTTTCCCTCGACCCATACAGCGGCGCCATTCAGTCACTGGTCGGCGGGTTCTCATTCGATCAGAGCAACTACAACCGCGCCGTGCAGGCCAAGCGCCAGCCGGGCTCGAGCTTCAAGCCCTTCATCTATAGCGCGGCTCTCGATAGCGGCTACACCGCAGCGACGCTGGTCAACGACGCGCCGATCATCCTCTCCGACGACTACCTGTCGCAGAAGTGGCGCCCGAAGAACGACAACAATACCTTTCTCGGCCCAATTCGCATGCGTGAAGCGTTGTACAAGTCGCGCAACCTGGTTTCCATCCGCCTGCTGCAGGACATGGGCATCGACCGTAGCTTGCGCTATATCGAGCGCTTCGGCTTCGCCCCGCAGGATCTGCCGCGCAACCTGTCACTGGCACTCGGCACTGCCAGCCTGACCCCCATGGAAATCGCTGAGGGCTGGGCCACCTTCGCCAATGGCGGTTACAAGATCGAGCCGTACCTGATCGAACGCATTGATGACCGCAACGGCAAGCCGCTGTTCCGCGCCAATCCGGCCCGCGTGCCAGGCAGCGCACCGACCGAGGAGAACGCCAACCTCACCGTCAACGTAACTGATGAGTTGCCGTTGGAGGAGCCTAAGGTCGCCGAACAGATCATCGACGAGCGCACCGCCTACATCATGACCAGCATGCTGCAGGACGTGATCAAGCGCGGTACCGGGCGGCGCGCTCTCGCCCTTGGCCGCAATGACCTGGCAGGCAAGACCGGCACCACCAACGAGTCCAAGGACAGCTGGTTCTCCGGCTACAACGGCGATTACGTAACCACCGTCTGGGCCGGCTTCGACCAGCCGGAGAGCCTGGGCCGCCATGAGTACGGCGGCACTGTCGCGCTGCCTATCTGGATGAACTACATGGGCGCAGTACTCAAGGATCGACCCAACCATCTGCCCAAAGAACCCAAGGGGCTGCTGACGCTGCGCGTCGACCCGATCAGTGGCCGCGCTGCTGCACCCGGCACACCGGACGCCTATTTCGAACTGTTCAAGAGTGAAGACTCGCCCCCTCCGATGAGTGAGTTCGAACCTGGCATGGGTGTTCCTGGCAGCCCGCTACCGGCCGACGAGATGGCGCCGATCGACTTGTTCTAGGATAAGGCTCAGGCGGCTGCAATCGTTGCCTTAAGCCGTATCACAGACAATAAAAAACCCGCCGAAGCGGGTTTTTTATTGTCGGCTGATCAGCCGTTGAACACTTCATCCACCGATTTCAGCGGATAGTGCTTCGGATAGGGCAGAGTCGCCACGCCGGATTCGATGGCAGCCTTGGCCACTGCATCGCAAACCACGGTGATCAGACGCTGATCCATTGGCTTCGGAATGATGTACTCGCGACCGAACGACAGCTCGATACCGCCGTAGGCGTCGCAGACTTCCTGCGGTACCGGCAGCTTGGCCAGGTCACGCAGCGCCAGCGCTGCGGCGATCTTCATCTCTTCGTTGATGCGGGTGGCACGCACGTCCAGAGCACCGCGGAAGATGAAGGGGAAACCCAGCACATTGTTGACCTGGTTCGGGTAGTCGGAACGACCGGTGGCCATGATCACGTCGTTGCGCGTCTCGTGCGCCAGCTCCGGCTTGATTTCCGGATCCGGGTTGGAGCAGGCGAAGACGATCGGGTTGGCCGCCATGCGCTGGAGATCTTCCGGGCTCAGCAGGTTGGCGCCGGACAGGCCGACGAACACGTCAGCGCCTTCGAGCGCGTCGGACAGCGTGCGCTTGTCGGTCTCGGTGGCGAACACGGCCTTGTACTGGTTCAGATCATCGCGACCGGCATGAATCACGCCCTTGCGATCGACCATGAAGATGTTCTCAACCTTGGCACCCATGCTCACCAGCAACTTCATGCAGGAGATGGCAGCTGCACCGCCGCCCAGGCAGACGATCTTGGCATCGATCAGAGTCTTGCCGGCGATTTCCAGGGCATTGAGCATGCCGGCCGCGGTGACGATGGCGGTGCCATGCTGGTCATCGTGGAATACCGGGATGTCGCACTGTTCGATCAGCGCGCGCTCGATCTCGAAGCACTCAGGCGCCTTGATATCTTCCAGGTTGATGCCGCCGAAGGTGATGGAGATGCGCTTGACGGTGTCGATGAACGCCTGCGGGCTTTCAGCGTCGACTTCAATGTCGAACACGTCGATGCCAGCGAAGCGCTTGAACAGTACACCTTTACCTTCCATTACCGGCTTGGAAGCCAGCGGGCCGAGGTTACCCAGGCCGAGGATGGCGGTACCGTCGGAAATTACGGCGACCAGGTTGCCCTTACCGGTATAGCGGTAGGCCAGTTCGGCATCGCGAGCGATCTCGCGTACCGGTTCGGCTACGCCTGGGCTGTATGCGAGGGACAGGTCGCGGGCAGTGGCAGTGGCCTTGGTCAGCTCGACACTCAGCTTACCGGGACGGGGCTGAGCGTGATATTCGAGAGCGGCTGTTTTTAGATCGGACATAGTGGCATTTCCGCTTTTATGAGGCTTGTTGAACGGGCGCGGCCGAGGATACGCAAGTTGTATACACCTGCCAAGACCGTTCGGTCGCGATGAAAGCGCCGCGCTAGCGCAGCGTTTTCAACCACTGTCCCGGACGCGGCTCGCCACGCGGATACAGCCCATTGAGCAGCCTCAACTGTGCCTCGCCATCGGCCGCCAGCGGCGCGCCACTGGCCAGACCAGTCATACTCTGCCCGGCCTTGACCCGCACCAGATGCAGACGCACCGGCTCGGCCAACTTGCGCTCGGCCGCCTTCAGTGGCCGGTAACTGCGGATAACCTCGAGAAAACGCTGATCCTCGGCTTCCAGCGAAGCGCGCCCTTTTACTGCCGCCACGAACAGGTAAGCGTTGTCGCCGCGATAGATCACCGCCACGCGACGCGCCGATTGGCCCTGCAACACCGCCGTATAGCCCTGCAGCACGCCAAGACGCAACTCCTCGCCTGCCACCAGACGCTGATTGCCGACGCGCTGACGCAGGAATTCGGCAGGCGACAGGCGTTTGTCCACTGCCTCCAGAGTCATGGCGATAAAGGCTTGCTCATCCGGGGTGTGACCGATCAGTACATCGGGGCGATTGACCAGCTGCCAGCCCTGCGGGTAGGTCAGCGTGAAGTCCAGCTCGCCGTGATAGAAATGGCGTCCGCGGCGAATACCGCTGGCCGCTGAATCGCCGAACACCAGACCATCGAGCATCTGCAGAAAACGGTCGCGCCCCACTTCCTGATTGCCGCCGGCCAGCGCACGCGCCGGGCCGATCACTTCCTGCAGGCGTCGATCATTGTCCGGGTGGGTATCGAACAAGCCGTGGTAGCCGCCCGCCGCGGGTGATTCGCCGCGCTTGGCTGCCTGCTCACGGGCGAAATCCTCCTGCGCCTTGAGCACCTTGACCACCTCGATCATCGCTTGCGGATCGTAGCCACCACGCGCCAGGTATTGCGCGCCCAGGCCATCGGCCTCCAACTCCATGTCGCGCCCATAGCCGCGCACGAACGCATTACCTATGGCGCTGGTCAGATCCCCCACTGCGCCGACACCAGTACCGATAGCCGCAGCCTGCCCGAGCAAGCCCCAGGCCGTGGACTGACTTTGCTGGCGCACGCTATGGCGGGCCGTAACGTGACCGACCTCGTGCCCCAGTACGGCCGCCAGTTCCGCCTCGGAATTCAGATAAGCGAGCAGGCCACGGTGGATATAGATGTAGCCACCCGGCAGGGCGAAGGCGTTGATATCCGGGCTGTCCACCAGGGTGAAAACGTAGTTGAGCTGATTGCGATGGCTGCTGCGTGCTACCCGCTCGCCGACGCGCTGAATATAAGCCTGCAGTTTGGCGTCCTCATAGCGCGGGTATTGCTTGAGGATTTCCTGGTTGTAGCGCGCCCCGAGCTCCAGCTCCTGGCGCTCACTCATCATCACGAAGTCGTTGCGACCCGTGGCAGGATTGACCGCGCAACCTGCCAGCCAGCTGCAGATCAGGCACAACATCAATGCACGCATCATGGCAACACCTCCAGCATCGCCGAATGAGTAAGCGGCAGCATCCAGCGCGCCTGCCCGGACTTCAAGCCACCGCGACTCTGGCGATCGATGACCCAGCCGCGCGCCTCCACCCGTTGCCCTTCAAGCCGCTGCAACGCGCGCACGTCGAACTCGCCGAGCAGCTCAGGCGCCACGCGCAATACCCGACCACCATCGAGATCGATCCAGAGGCCACCGCGATTGCGTTGCACGCCTGCAACCCGCCCACTGAGCAAGGCGAAGCCGCCACTCTTTAGTTGGCCAGCCGTCTTCACTTGCTCGGTGCGCCACACACCCAGACGCTGACGCCGAGCCTGGCGCTCGGCCTGTGCCTGACAACTCACGAGTACGCTATTGGGCGCCACGGCGACCATGAACCCAAGGCCTTCGCCCAGCAACTGCGCTTCGAGATTACGCCCCTGACGGTCGTACAGATGGGCCAGGGTACGGCCGTAACGATCCTTGCGCTGCTCGCCGTAGAGCAGGCCGACACGCCCATCGCTGGCATCGACCAGTGCCTGCAGGCGACGTCTGGCCTGCACTGCGTAGGGCTCATCGCTGCGGCCCTTGCGGCCCAGCTCGGGCGTGTTGATGCCGATCAGGCGAATGCTGCGCCCATCGGCCAGGCGCACGGTGTCGCCATCGACCACCTGGCGCACGGCGACCTGGGTGAGATCTGCGCGTAACGGGCAGAAGGCCTGAGCCAGATCGACGCAAAGCAGAGAAACGAAAAAGGCGCCCACCAGGGACGCCTTTTTCAGATTCACGGAAAGGTGCATGACACGTTCCGTAATCGTTCGGTCGCTTACTTCGCGCCGAATACGCCGAAGCGCTGCTTGAAGCGATCGATACGGCCGCCGGTGTCCAGCACTTTCTGCTTACCGGTGTAGAACGGGTGGCACTCGGAGCAAACGTCGAGGCTCAGGTTCTTGCCCAGGGTGGAGCGGGTCTTGATCACGTTACCGCAGGAGCAGGTAGCGTCGATTTCGACGTAGTTCGGATGGATATCGGCTTTCATCGTGCTTTCCTCGGGGTAGTCGTGCCGCCACCCGACCAATGTCAGGCACCGCACAGAAATAGGCCGCGCATCTTACCAGAGACGTAGACCGATGCAAGCCACGCAAGGCGCCGGTCGTCGCGTGTTAAGATCGCCGGCCTGTCAATGGAGCTTCTGGCTTGCCCAACCTGATCCTGCGCCTCGCCCTGCCCTCGCCGCTGCGCCGCCTGTTCGACTACCTCGCCCCCGCCGGCGTGTCGCGCAGCGCCTTGCAGCCAGGCGTGCGCTTGCGCGTGCCCTTCGGCCGGCGCGAGATGATCGGCGTACTGGTTGAAGTCGACAGCCAGAGTGAGGTACCACTCGACAAGCTCAAGCCCGCCCTGGAATTGCTCGATGCTCGCCCACCGCTACCGGCGTCGCTGTTCAAGCTGTGCCTGTGGACGGCGCAGTACTACCAGCACAGTCTCGGCGACACCCTGAGCTGGGCCTTGCCCGTGTTGCTACGCCAGGGCGAGCCGGCCGAAACCCGCCAGGAGCGCTACTGGCTGGCCAACAAAGGCGCCAGCGTCGACGACCCACGCCTGGCCCGCGCGCCACGCCAGCGCGACGCGCTCAAGGCACTGGCGCAACATCCGCACGGTGTCGCCCACAGCCTGCTCAGCCAACTGCAACTCAACCGCGACAGCCTGCAATTGCTGCATGAGAAGGGACTGGTACGGGTCGAGGTGCGCCGCACCCAGCCGCATGCCAAGCCGGCGTACTGGCTGGCACAACCGGAACTGCCGCTGAACGCCGAGCAGCGCGCTGCGGTGAATGCCGTGGCGTCAGGCTGGAGCCAGTTCAATGCCTTTCTACTGGCTGGCGTCACCGGCAGCGGCAAAACCGAGGTGTACCTGCAACTGATCCACCAATGCCTGGAGGCCGGCAAGCAGGCGCTGGTGCTGATCCCCGAGATCAACCTCGGCCCACAAACCTTCGACCGTTTCGCCCGCCGCTTCAATGCACGTATCGCCCTGCTGCATTCGGCGGTCAACGACCGCGAGCGCCTCGACGCCTGGCTGGCGGCACGCGATGGCGAGGCCGACATCATCATCGGCACCCGCTCGGCTCTGTTCACGCCGATGAAGAACCCGGGGCTGATCATCGTCGACGAAGAACACGACGCCTCCTATAAACAGCAGGAGGGTCTGCGCTACCACGCCCGCGACCTGGCGCTGGTGCGCGCGCGCCAGGAAGACGTGCCCATCGTCCTCGGCTCGGCTACACCTTCGCTGGAAAGCCTGCACAACGCCTACACCGGCCGCTATGCCCTGCTCAAGCTGACCCAGCGCGCCGGCGGCGCCAGCCAGCCGCGCTTCCTGCGCCTGGACGTGAAGAGCCGGCCACTGGACTCGGGCATCTCCGGGCCGATGCAGCAGGCCATCGCCCAGACCCTCGCCGCCGGCCAGCAGGTGCTGGTATTTCTCAACCGCCGCGGCTTCGCCCCGACCCTGCTCTGCCACGACTGCGGCTGGCTGTCCGAATGCCCACGCTGCGACGCACGCATGACCGTGCACCAGCGCTATCAGGAACTGCGCTGCCACCACTGTGGCCATGTCGAGCGGCAGCCGAGCAACTGTCCAAAATGCCAGCACCTCGACCTGCGTCCCGTCGGCGCCGGCACCGAGCGCGCCGAAGAGCGCCTGGCGGTGCTGTTTCCCGACTACCCGGTGCTGCGCGTCGACCGCGACAGCACCTCGCGCAAGGGCGCCATGGATCGCCTGTTCGCCACCATCAACAAGGGCAAGCCGTGCATCCTGGTCGGCACGCAGATGCTCGCCAAGGGGCATCACTTTCCACGGGTGACGCTGGTGTCGATCCTCGACGCCGACGGCGGCCTGTTTTCGGCCGACTTTCGCGCCAGCGAGCGCATGGCGCAGCTGATCGTGCAGGTTGCCGGTCGCGCTGGCCGTGCCGAGGAACCGGGCAAGGTGATCATCCAGAGCCACCTGGCCGACCATCCGCTACTGGTGCAACTGACCGAGCAAGGCTACTTCGCCTTCGCCGAACAGGCGCTGAGCGAACGCCGCAGTGCCGGTCTGCCACCGTTCTGCCACTTGGCGTTGCTGCGCGCCGAAGCGCACAAGCCAGGCCAGGCCGAGAGTTTTCTCGATGAGGCCTGCAGTGAGGCCGAACATTTGCTGGGCGAACTGGGTCTGACCGGCATCGAACTGCTCGGCCCGGTCCCTGCGCCGATGGAGCGCCGCGCCGGGCGCATCCGCGCGCAGCTACTGTTGCAGGGCAATGCTCGCGCGCCGCTGCACCGCCTGCTCAACCATTGGCTGCATGCACTGGAACACATGCCCAGCGGCCGTGCGGTACGCTGGTCGCTGGATGTCGACCCGATCGATCTTTTCTGAGCGGTACGCTGTAACAGTCAGTAGGGTGGGCTTCAGCCCACCAATAGCGGCCAGCCTTGGTGGGCTGAAGCCCACCCTACCCACTACCCACGGAAACGCGGCACGCTTTTCCTTGCCGCTTGTGGCTTGCAGCTTGCTGCTGCTCTTATAATGCGCAGTTTTCGATCAAAGCCCCAAGGCAACCCGAGCCGAACATGAAAGACAGCATTCGCCACCTGATCCAGCAAGCCCTCGACCGCCTGACCGCCGAAGGCGTGCTGCCTGCGGGCCTGACGCCGGCCATCCAGGTGGAGAACACCAAGGACAAGAGCCACGGCGACTTCGCCAGCAACATCGCCATGATGCTGGCCAAACCCGCCGGCATGAAGCCGCGCGACCTGGCCGAGAAGCTGATCGCTGCCCTGCCAGCCGACGAGCAGATCACCAAGGTGGAAATCGCCGGCCCCGGCTTCCTCAATTTCTTCCAGAACAGCGATGCCCTGGCTCAACGTCTGGAAGCTGCGCTGGCTGACACCAAGCTCGGCGTACGCAAGAACGGCCCGGCGCAACGCGTGGTGGTCGACCTGTCGGCGCCCAATCTGGCCAAGGAAATGCACGTCGGCCACCTGCGCTCGACCATCATCGGCGACGGCGTGGCGCGCGTACTGGAGTTCCTCGGCGACACGGTGATTCGCCAGAATCATGTCGGCGACTGGGGCACCCAGTTCGGCATGCTGCTGGCCTACATGCAGGAAAACCCGGCCGCCGCCGAAAGCGAGCTGGCAGACCTGGAAGGTTTCTACCGCACCGCGAAGAAGCGCTTCGACGAATCCCCTGAATTCGCCGACCGCGCCCGTGAGCTGGTGGTCCAGCTGCAGGCCGGCGACGCCGAGTGCCTACGCTTGTGGCACCGTTTCAACGACATCTCCCTGTCGCACTGCCAGGCGCTGTATGACCGTCTCGGCGTCAAGCTCTCCATGGCCGACGTCAGGGGCGAGAGCGCCTACAACGACGACCTGCCGCAGGTGGTCGCCGACCTCGCCGCCAAGGGCCTACTGACCGAAGACAACGGCGCCCAGTGCGTGTTCATGGACGAGTTCAAGAACGCTGAAGGCAAGCCGCTGCCGCTGATCGTGCAGAAGGCCGGCGGCGGCTATCTGTACGCCACCACCGACCTGGCAGCCACCCGCTACCGAGCCAACGTACTCAAGGCCGACCGCGTGCTGTACTTCGTCGATCAGCGCCAGGCCCTGCACTTCCAGATGGTCTTCGCCTGCGCACGCCTGGCCGGCTTCGTCCCGGCCAGCATGGAAATGGAACACATGGGCTTCGGCACCATGAACGGCCCGGACGGTCGTCCGTTCAAGACCCGCGACGGCGGCACCGTGAAACTGGTGCAGCTGCTCGACGAAGCCGAGCAGCGCGCCTACAGCCTGGTCAAGGACAAGAACCCGGAACTGGCCGAGGACGAGCTGCGTCAGATCGCCCGCGTGGTCGGCATCGCCTCGGTGAAGTACGCCGACCTGTCCAAGCACCGCACCAGTGACTACAGCTTCAACTTCGACCTTATGCTGAGTTTCGAGGGCAACACCGCGCCCTACCTGCTGTACGCCTACACCCGCGTCGCCAGCATCTTCCGCAAGCTGGGCAAGGGCGTTGATGAAATCGGCGGGCAGATCACCCTGGCCGCCGATCAGGAACAGGCACTGGCTGGCAAACTGGCGCAGTTCAACGAGCTGCTCGGCAATGTGGCCGACAAGGGCACGCCGCACATGCTGTGCGCTTACCTGTACGACATCGCCGGGCTGTTCTCCAGTTTCTACGAGAACTGCCCGATCCTGACTGCCGAAGACGAAGCCACGCGCAACAGCCGTCTGCGCCTGGCGGCCCTCACTGGCCGTACCCTCAAGCAGGGCCTGGAGCTGCTCGGCCTGGAAACTCTGGAGCGGATGTAAATGGCAGCGCGCAAGAAACCGGCGCCGAAACGCGGCGCCAGTCGCTATCAGGCCCCGGCGAAGAAGCCCGTACCGGGCTGGATCTGGCTGGCCTGCGGCCTGGTGGTCGGTGGTTTCTTCATGTTCCTGTTCAGCCTTGAACCGGGCCGTGACGAGATCAAGCGCGACAAGGGCGAGCAGGTGCGCAGCACCAAACCCGAACCGAAACCGACGCAGCCCGAGCCGGCCAGGCCCAAGTACGACTTCTACACCCTGCTGCCGGAGTCGGAAGTGATCCTGCCGCAGGCACTGGAAGAAACGCCGCCCCCCGTGCCCGAACAGAAACCGGTCACCCCGGAAGAGGCTGCGAAGATCGACACCGCTCGCGCCGAAGCTGCGCTCAACGGCCAGGTGCCGCCGCCTGCGCCGCCGGTACTGGCCAGCGCGCCCGTCACCACGCAGTTCTTCCTCCAGGCCGGCTCGTTCCGCAAGCGTGACGATGCCGACACTGTGCGCGCGCAGATCATCCTGCTCGGCCAGAACGTACGCGTGGAAACTGGCAAGGTGCGTGAGGAAACCTGGCACCGCGTACTGGTCGGTCCCTTCGCCAGCCGCGAGCAACTGGCCAGCGCGCAGAAGACCCTGGCAGCCGGCGGCTTCAGCAACCTGCTGTTACAGCAGCGTCAGGTCCGCTGATCAGCTTGGATAGGGAGGGTTAGCCCTCCCTTCAACTTTAACCTAACGGCGCCTCAGGTTATTGGAGGGCAGATGTGCAGGGTCAGGCGGAGTAGCGAAATCACCACAGCGATTACACCAAGTACCGCCAGCATGCTCAACGCAGCCCAGATTGCCGCAACGTGGACACGCCGCTACATCGGAAGCTGCCACAGCTAATGACACGTTCCAATGCCCACCTTGCTCTTGAATAGGAGCAAGCAAATCATATGTTTTGAGCATATCCAGCAACCCCGTATGACCATAGGTCTGCGGGGAGAACGCCGGATCAGTGCGTTTCAAATATTGGCCTAAAGCCCCCAGACTAACTTTCCCCTCACTGGTATCACTTGTGAGCAAGGCCACGGCCTCTACCACAAAACGCGGCCGCCTTTTAACTGGGGGGCGAGGCGGAACGGGCTTCACACCCTCAGTTTTCACGTCGAGTTCAACTTTGCTGCCACTCTTCTCATCAGGTTCATTTTCTGATTCAAGAGCCCGGCGTCTCCACTCAAAAAACTGATCGCTGGCATTACGCAGCGCATCTGGCGTTTTCGGCTCACCAACAATGAAAACTGTAGCGCCACGCTCACGTAGCTTGCGACACAGATAAGCAAAGTCAGAGTCCGAGGTAACCAAGCAAAATGTATCGGCTCGCTGATCAAATAGAACCTCTAGCGCATCAAGAGCCAAAGCGATATCAGCTGTGTTCTTACCAGCCGCATACTGGTACTGCAGACATGGAGTAAAGGCCTGGCGCACCAGAGCCTCCTGCCATCGATTCCCCAGTGTTCCATGATTTCCATAGCCGCGTCGCATAACTACTCGACCGAACTGGGCCACAACACGTAAGGAATAATCCAAAATTTCAGGGGATACATTGTCGCAGTCAACTAGCACTGCCACCCGAGAGTCTCCTGCCGCCTGATACGCACCCATTCTTGAAGCTTTCCCTGCTGGGTCAATGTGAATACTTAAATCTTAATGCCTGCATCGCTCGCAGCACAGCCCTACGCTTCGCCAGCCCATCAGCAATCTGTTACAGCAGCGTAGGTCCGCTGATCGCCGTTTGATCCGCCGCTGGTTGAAAAACCGCGGCGGGCACCCCATCTGAGTCTCGATCCGGGCAAGTTCGCCCCGCAGCGTGGAGATTCACCCTTGACCACCATCGTTTCAGTGCGCCGCCACGGCAAGGTCGTGATGGCTGGCGACGGCCAGGTTTCCCTCGGCAACACCGTCATGAAGGGCAACGCCAAGAAGGTGCGCCGCCTCTACCACGGCCAGGTGCTGGCCGGTTTCGCCGGTGCCACCGCCGACGCCTTCACCCTGTTCGAACGCTTCGAAGGCCAGCTCGAGAAACATCAGGGTCACCTGGTACGCGCCGCCGTCGAGCTGGCCAAGGACTGGCGTACCGACCGCAGCCTGAGCCGTCTGGAAGCCATGCTGGCAGTGGCCAACAAGGACGCATCGCTGATCATCACCGGCAACGGCGACGTCGTCGAACCCGAGGAAGGCCTGATCGCCATGGGCTCCGGCGGCAACTTCGCCCAGGCCGCCGCGCGCGCCTTGCTGATGAAGACTGACCTGTCCGCCCTCGAGATAGCGCAGACTGCACTCGGCATCGCCGGCGACATCTGCGTGTTCACCAATCATCACCAGACCATCGAGGAACTGGACGCCCCCGAGTGAGGCCTATCTAAAAACTACCTGCGTTGTCATCGCCGCGTTGAAAACAGGCTCGGAATGCTCATTTACAACAGTAAACTCCGCTTCCTCGCCTGTTTCCGCCTTGCGCTGACTGCCTCGCCTACGTTTTTAGAGAGCCCCAAGCGTCCATTTTTTTCATAGATTCGATAGCGAGCCAAACTCCATGTCCATGACGCCCCGCGAGATCGTCCACGAACTCAACCGCCACATCATCGGCCAGGACGACGCCAAGCGCGCCGTGGCCATTGCCCTGCGCAACCGCTGGCGGCGCATGCAGCTGCCAGCCGAGCTGCGCCAGGAAGTGACGCCGAAGAACATCCTGATGATCGGCCCGACCGGCGTCGGCAAGACCGAGATCGCCCGCCGCCTGGCCAAGCTGGCCAATGCCCCGTTCCTGAAAGTCGAAGCGACCAAGTTCACCGAGGTGGGCTACGTTGGCCGCGACGTCGAATCGATCATCCGTGACTTGGCCGATGCAGCAGTGAAGATGCTGCGCGAGCAGGAGATGACCAAGGTGCGCCACCGCGCCGAGGACGCTGCGGAGGAGCGCATCCTCGACGCCCTGTTGCCGCCTGCGCGCCAGGGCTTCGGTGACGAGCCGGTGCGCAGCGAGGACTCCAACACCCGCCAGCTGTTCCGCAAGCGTCTGCGCGAAGGTCAGTTGAACGACAAGGAAATCGACATCGAAGTGGCCGACTCGCCCATGGGCGTCGAGATCATGACCCCGCCGGGCATGGAAGAGATGACCAGCCAGTTGCAAAATCTGTTCTCCA
>Ga0247725_1000620_pt1 | contig 23383 bp, 24 predicted proteins | sample OKSTACKMCFT3sol_FD_183021 | JGI IMG/M metagenome (GOLD analysis project Ga0247725, IMG submission 183021) | Subsurface sediment microbial communities from gas well in Oklahoma, United States - OK STACK MC-FT3-sol | ecosystem: Environmental > Terrestrial > Deep subsurface > Rock core/Sediment...
CCGTCGTTGGCCACGCCCTTGTCGAAGATCTGGTAGAAGACGTTCATCACGTCCGGGTCGGCCTTCTCCACCTCGTCGAGGAGGATCACCGAGTAGGGCTTCTGCCGCACGGCTTCGGTGAGCATGCCGCCTTCGCCGTAGCCGACGTAGCCGGGCGGCGCGCCGATCAGACGCGAGACGGTGTGTTTTTCCTGGAACTCGGACATGTTGATCACGGTGAGGAAGCGTTCACCGCCATACAGCAGGTCGGCCAGGGCCAGGGCGGTCTCGGTCTTGCCCACGCCGCTGGGGCCGACCAGGAGGAACACGCCCACCGGCGCATCGGGCCGGTTGAGGCCGGCGGCGGTGGCGCGCATGGCCTTGTCCAGCGCCTGGATCGCCTGCTCCTGGCCGCGCACGCGCTGGCGCAGGTCGTCGGCGAAGGTGATGACCTTGGTGTTGTGCTCGCGCGCCAGCTGGCTCAGCGGCACACCAGTCCAGTGGCTGATCACCTCGGCCACCAGGCGCGGGCAGACCTCGAAGCTGACCAGGCGCTCGCTGGCCTGCGCCGCGGCCAGCTCGGCCTGGAGGGCGCGCAATTCGGCTTCCAGTTCCTCCAGGCTGGCACGTGGCTCGTCGGTTTCCTCTGCGTCGCCAGCAAGACGCGCCGCGGCGCACTGCTTGCGCTGCTCGAGCAGACGCTCGGCCAGGTCGCGCTGGATCGCCCAGCGGGTTTCCACCTGCTCCAGTTCGGCGCGCGCCGCGACCAGGCGGGTTTCCAGGGCATCCAGCGCTTCGTGGTCGATATTCAGGCCGGCGTCCAGGTCGCGGCGCATGGCCTCGCCCTGGCGCTCGCCCTCGGCGATCTCGCCGCGCAGGCGCTCCAGCGCTTCGGGTGCGGCGGCCAGGCTGATGCGCACGCGGGCGCAGGCAGTGTCGAGTACGTCCACCGCCTTGTCCGGCAACTGGCGACCAGCGAGGTAGCGCGCCGACAGCTCGGCGGCGGCGACTACGGCGTCGTCGCGCAGGTAGATGCCGTGGCTCTTCTCGTACACCGGCGCCAGGCCGCGCAGGATGGTCACTGCCTCGTCGACGGTCGGCTCGTGCAGTTGCACCGGCTGGAAGCGACGGGCCAGGGCCGGGTCCTTCTCGAAGTATTTCTTGTATTCGCTCCAGGTGGTGGCGGCGATGGTGCGCAGCTCGCCACGGGCCAGGGCCGGCTTGAGCAGGTTGGCGGCATCGCCGCTGCCGGCCTGGCCACCGGCGCCGATCAGCGTATGGGCCTCGTCGATAAACAGGATGATCGGCTTGGGCGAGGCCTTGACCTCGTCGATCACGCCCTGTAGGCGGCGCTCGAACTCGCCCTTGACGCTGGCGCCGGCCTGCAGCAGGCCGAGGTCCAGGCACAGCAGCTCGACGCCCTTGAGCACCTGCGGCACCTCGCCGGTGGCGATGCGCAGGGCCAGGCCCTCGACGATGGCGGTCTTGCCCACACCGGCCTCGCCGACCACGATGGGGTTGTTCTTGCGCCGGCGGGCGAGGATATCGACCATCTGGCGGATCGCGCCGTCGCGGCACAGCACCGGGTCGAGCTTGCCGTCGCGGGCCTGCTGGGTGAAGTTGTGGGTAAAGCGCGCCAGGTTCGACTCGCCCGGCGCCGCCGCTTTGCCGCCCGCGGCCTGCGGCTGCTGGCTGAGGGCGAAGTCGCGCAGACGCTCGGCATTGAGCTTGCTCAGCAGCGTCTGATAACGGCTGCCGGCGTAGCGCATGGGGTTGCGCAGCAGGGCGAGGATCAGTGCGGCCTGGTCGATCTGGCTGGCGCCCAGCTCCAGGTTGGCCACCAGCAGGGCGTCCTGCAGCCATTGCACCAGTTCGGCAGAAAATACCGGGTTGCGCGACTCGCTGTGCTCGCCGCGCGGCTGCAGCGCCTGGGCCAGCTCGCCGGCATCGATCTCGGCATCCTGCAGGGCACGCGCCAGCAGGCTTTCCGGGCGCTCGAGCAGACCCAGCAGCAGATCCTCGACGAGGATCTTGTTGCCGCCGCGTACCACGCAGCGTTCGGCGGCCATCTCCAGATCACGCTTGCTCGCGGCGTCCAGGGCTTGAACCAGTTGTTGCAGGTCGACGTTGATCATTTCATCTGTCCTTAGTGTGAAAGTCGCGCAGCGACGCCTTCCTTTGCCCTTCTCCCTCCGGGAGAAGGTGGCGCGAAGCGCCGGATGAGGGCGACGGGCATGCCGTGAAGGCTTTCATCATTGGGCGAGCCTCTCGCGGCGTGCCTGTTCGTGAATCTTGCTGCCGAGGGTGACCAGACCGTCGGCGTTCTCACGGCCGAGCCAGGTGGTCCAGCCCAGCAGGCAGGGGTTGCCTTCGCCGATGCGCAGGTCGCGGATTTCGTCCTGACGCAGCTCCAGGCGGATGTCGTAGTCCAGCGGATCGCGCAGGGTGAAGCGCACCAGCGCGCAGAGCGGCTGGTAACCCGTGCCGATCGGCAGGAACTCGTGAAAGCGCGTCCAGCCCAGCTGGCGCACGTGGATGCGGAACTTGCCGCCGCGGTCGCGCACGCGCTCGCCGAGCACGGTGTCTTCGCCGAGCAGGCTGTTGGCGCGGCCGAGGCGGTTGCGCTGTTCTTCCAGCACCACCACCTGGCGCTCCAGGCACTGCTCGATGAACAGCTCGGCGTGCTTGAAGTAGTAACGCAGCACCGACTCGATCAGCGCCGCCGAATGGGCGCGCAGGCTGAGCAGGCCGAGGTAGGGCAGCAGGCGCTTCCAGTTCAGCTCCTGGGCCTGGCGGATCTGCTCGCTGCCCAGGCCGATCAGGGCGAACAGGTGCGCGGAGAAGGCGTCCATCGCCCCGCTCTGGAAGCTGGCGCGGTAGCGGTACTTCTGCCAGATCGGCAGCAGCAGGCGCTGCAGACGGTTGTTGAACAGGTCGAGGAAGTCGCGGGTCGGGTTGCCGTCCTCGCTGTCGCCAAGGGCCTGTTCGCTGTAGAAGGCCGGCAACGGCGAGCCACCGCCGAACAGGCCGACCAGGTTGACGCGCATGCGCGCGCGCAGCTCGCCGTGTTCCTCGAAAAACTGCACGCGATCGATATCGCTGCCGGGGAAACCCAGGCTCGGGTTGGCCTGGAACTCCAGGTACTCGTAGAGGCGCTCGTCATCCAGTTGCGGATGGGCCGCGCCGAGGCGCTCCAGCACCAGCTGTACGGCCTGGAACAGGCTGTATTCGCGGATGCCCTGGCTGAGCCGGTTAAGACCAGGCTCAAAGTCAGCTGCGCGTCGGCCAGGCTGTGTTGAAGACGAACTCAGAATGCTCATTTACACCTCGTAAACTGCGCTTCTTCGTTCGTCTTCGCCTTGCCTGGCTCTAGCTCGCAAGCCTTTGGGCCTGGTCTTAGAGCAGGGGCTGTTGCCCCATGCGTGGCGTCCATTTGTACAACTCTCCCTGTGTGCTCTGTACGTGCAGCTCGTGGTAGCTGTTGAGGCTGGCGTAGAGGGCGAAAAATTCATTGAGTACCGAAGCGAAGAGGAACAGATCGCCCTCGCCCAGGTAGCCTTCCGGGTTCATGGTCAGTTCGGTGCGCACGCCGCGCACCGGCAGGCCGCGGTGCAGGCGGTCGACATGGCGGTGGCCGATGCTCTTGAGGCCACCGAGCAGGCGCTTGCTGACGCGCTCGGCGTGCTGGTCGTAGTAGCGCGGCAGGTCGTAGGTCTCGAGGATCACCTTGAGCGCCTCGACGTTGGCCAGCGACAGGTAGTTCAGCGACATGTTGGAAATCAGCTTCCACAGGAAGTCGCGGTGCAGCGGCGGCGCATAGCAGGGCGTGACCGCGCTGATGTTGCGGAAGCTGAGAAAATCCGGGGTGTCCTCGCTGGGCAGGCAGATATCGCCCAGGCTCAGCTGGCGCGGCAGGTTCTGGTTGGTGCAGGTCAGCTCGATGGACAGCGTCTCGTGCTGCTCGAGGTTGCGCAGGCCGAAGCTGAGCCAGGTCTCCAGGCCATCGCCGAGCATCGACGGCTGCTGGCGCACGCTGTAGTGCGGGCGCGCCACCGGCACGTCGAAGCTGGGGTCGTGCTCGAACGACTCGAACGGCACGTACTCCTCGTAGCCCATGCCGCCCGGCTTCCAGCCGGTGACGCGGTCCACCGAGAACACGCCGCAGTGCTGCGCGTCGTACTCGGCCGGCAGCAGCAGGTACTGATCCTGCTTGCCGTCGAGGCGGATCGGGATGGCGTCGTGCTGGAACAGGTTGACCACCGGCGTGCAATACAGGCGCACATTTTCCAGGGTCGGGCGGATGCGCTGCACGCCGGCCTTGTGGATATCGAAGCGCAGCTCCAGGCCGCGCGCCTGCTTGAGCAGATCCTCGGGCAGGCCATGGATGGCATCCAGGCCGAGCAGGTCGACGAAGAGGAACTTGTCCTGGAAGGCGAAGTATTCCTGCAGGTAGCGGTAGCCGCGGAAGGTGTTGAGCGGGTAGGGGATCAGCGCCTCGTCCTCGGCAAAGCCCACCGGCTGCACCTGCTCGGGCTTGAGCTGCAGGGTGCCGAGAGTCTGGCCGAACGCATCCTGCATGGGCTTGCCGGCCGCATCGAGCAGCACCAGCTGGATGCCGCCGAGGTTGCGCAGCAGCGCCAGGTAGAGCATCTGACCGATATAGCGCTCGCCGGCCAGGTGCAGACGCAGCTTGTTCAGGCCGATCTCGCCGAGATGGCCGTCGGCGCTCATGCCCAAACGCAGGCTGAGCAGCGCGCCGTCGCCCTTGACCGAGTAGTCCAAACCGTTCAGCGCTAGCGGCAGCACCTCGGTGGGGTAGCAGGTGCGAAAGCGGCAGGTGACGCCCTCGATGGCCTTGGCCTCCACCGGCGTGCCGCGCTTGACCGGCAACGCCGGACCGGGACGGGTCAGCGGGTCGAACTGCAGCATGCTGAACGCCGGCAGCGGACGCATGTAGTTCGGCCACAGCAGGTGCATCAGCGAATGAGTCAGCTCCGGCAGCTCGTCGTCGAGCTTCTGCCGCAGACGCCCGGTAAGGAAGGCAAAGCCTTCGAGCAGGCGCTCGACATCCGGATCACGCCCAGCCTGGCCAAGGAACGGCGCCAGCGCCGGGCTGCGCTCGGCGAAGCGCTTGCCCAGTTGGCGCAGAGCGGTGAGTTCGCTTTGGTAGTAGTGGTTGAAAGACATCAGACGTGTTCTCCGTCGATTCCATCGAACGCGCACTGGAGACGAACGTATTCGCGCCAGTCGTCCGGGTGGCGGGTGTCAGCAAGCCATTCGGCACGCTGTTGCGGACTGCGGCTGAGCCAGTACGGCCACCAGCAGTGCTGCCACCAATGTTCGAGATTGCCCTGCAGGCTGCCGAGCCCGCCAGCGTCAACTTCCGGGAATACTTCCCAGGGGTTCGGCGGTATTTGGTCTTTATGGTTGAGGTGCATGAACAGTCCCTTGCTGGTAGTCGCTATATCTCAAGCGCTTTTGGCTTCAGAGCCGTAGTGCATGGCGGCATAGATAGCCAGGAGCGATAACCCGCCAGACAGCCCAGCGAAGAACAGCGCACTTAGAGGATGTTGCGGAAGCAGATACAGCAGGTTTGCCAGTACCAATGCACTGACCAGAACCATCTTTGCTTTCAGGTTTTTGGTTATGGTGATTAGTGCATTGGTCATAACGAAGGCAGCGAAAATAAGCTGGATCGCCAGCCCCAACGCGACACCTCTGGACTTTGGAGCACCGAAGATGGACGTATAGGCTTGGACTCCCAGAGTGTTGGCTATGGGGAACAGCAGGCATGCCATGGCGTGGCACGCCAAGGCCGAGAATCTTTGCCGTTTAGCCACTTCCACCTTGCGGATGTGCTTATAGAGGTACATCACGTTAGTTCTCGATAACTTGGTAAGGGGTATTGCTGATGAACAGGTTCAGCCAGCTGTCTTGCCATTCCGGTACGCCGATCTCGAAGGTTTGCTGCTGCTTGTCGAAGTCGAACCAAACAATGCCTACGGTTCTGTCATCTTCGTGCGAACGCATGTCCGTGTAGTGCTTGTCGTAGAGCGGCGTACGGTAGGTGGAGCCCGGTGCATGGGTGTCGATAACGCGGATGTAGGCAAGGTCGTTCCAGGACCCGAGCCAAGGCGCCAGCAACACGCTCTGCAAAATGAATCTTCCTGAGGGGCTCGGATACGAGTACTGCGCTTTCTGAGTAGTAGCGATGTGAACCGCTCCCCAAAGGAGCAGGAGTAGAAGGGATACCGGCAAAAGCAAGAACATAGAGAGCTTTCGGATATTCATTTCGCAAACTCAAAGGCGATTGGCGTAATGGTTTCGTAGCCGATATTGGAATAGACGACAAAGTCGCCACCTTTCCTATGCCTTGAGCGGTACGCCACGAAATCGCTGTTGGTGATCAAGAAATAGCGCTTGCTTTCCAAATCCTTGAAACGCTGTTCAACGTCATCGTCGGTGAACGGCGCTGTGACAACCACCTTCACTTTTTCGTATCCGATATTGGCGTTGTTGCTGAGACTGTCTGCTACGCCCTGTGCAATACCATCGAAGTTCCAGTAGCCAAGTGGCTGGCTGAGCAGACCCTCGTCGTTAAAGTCATATGCATCTTCGGCATAGAAACCAATGCGCTCAGCAATGAAGGTGACCTTGTCCGGGAACGCGTTGACGGTACCCTCTACTGTGACTCGCAGATTGAAGTTGGCGAGTGCGCCACGCAGATCATTGAGCTCATCAAAGGTGTCGAAAGTGACCGAACGGCTGTTGGCGTAACCGAATGCCTCGGCTTTGCTGCCTTGGCCATTGAACGTCAATGGGAAGCATCCGCTAGAGTACTGACCGAACTTCCTGAGGATGTTTCTACGGATGAGTCTGGTCGCCTGGGGGTTGTTCCAAGCAGTTCTTAGATCGTTGCGAGCCCTCACCACCCGCGAAAACCCTATCAACCATTCGTACGTGACTATGGTTTCCTCCATGTATTGAGCAGGGGGCATCTGCGCATGGCTCTTCACCTCGGCTGTCATACCGCCGCTGGGCGTTCCCCAGGGCATTCCTTGAAACCAGTGCCGCATAAGCTTCGCGGAAATCGGCCAGCCCATTTTGTCCATGGCTGCTGGAATATCAGTGATCTTGAACAGCCGAACCTGCGCGGTCGTTCCTTGTGGGTTTTGCGAACTTGGTGTGAGCGTGGATTTCAGGACAACATCGGACATGTGCAGTTCTCCACGCAGTCAGGCAATCACTACTTCGGACTGTTCGGCGATAACGAGCTCAACGGCTTCTCCACTCGAAGAGCGGAGTTTGTCGGTTCTCCCGTCCACACCGGTGGTCCCATGGATCTCTTTGCCAGATGCGCTGCGGAGCACATACGAAACCCCACTCAGTGGAGCCCCGGAGTCTTGGTCGAGCAGGACGAAAAACTCATCGAACACACCCTTGATATCCACAGGAGCAGGAGAGACAAACGAAGCACCACCCCCACTAGCCCCAATAATCACCGTCCCCGATCCGCCAATCACCACATTGCCGTGGCTCCCCACCGAGCCCACCACAGCCGCCGGCTTACCATTGATCAGCACGTTCGGAATCACCGCGCCGGCCATGGCGCCGCCGCAGGCGGACGGGTCGCCCTGGCGGGCGGCCGGCAGGCTGTCGAACAGCACGTCGGGCGAGCCGGCGGCGATCGGGTTGGTGCCGTGGCCGGGAATCGGGCAGGCGGTGGGATCGCCAAGGCGTGCTGCGGGTTTACCGGACATGTGAGGCTCCTGGGTTGACCTTGACCTGACCGCTGCCGTCCAGGCTCGCGGAGAAACTGACCTGACGCCTGACGCCATCCATCTCCAGCAGCGCGTCGATGGCGAAGGCCTGGCGCAGCGGATCGTGGGTGCGCGGCAGGGAAACCACGCGCACCTGGGTCAGACGGGGTTCGTACGCTTCGATAAAGCGTTCGATGGCGATACGCGCCTGCTGCAGCGAGTCGTGCAGCGAAAGGCGCATATCGTTCAAATCGGGCAACCCGTAGTCGGGCAGCGTCTGCACGCTGCCCGCATGGGTGCTGAGCATCTTGGCCAGATGGGCAGCCACCGAGGCCATGGCGGCGACCTCGCGGCTCCAGCCGGCACGTTGGCCGGCCTCGCCACCGAGACGCTCGAACAGGCTGCCGTAGGCCATGGCTGCTTACTCCTTGTCCAGCTTGCCGACCAGCGACAGGGTGAAATCGGCACCCATGTACTTGAAGTGCGGGCGCACGTTCAGGCTGACGCGGTACCAGCCCGGCTCGCCTTCGACATCGCTGACGATGACCTGGGCGGCGCGCAGCGGACGACGGCTACGCACTTCGGAGCTGGGGTTCTCCTGATCGGCCACGTACTGGCGGATCCACTTGTTCAGTTCCAGCTCGAGGTCGGTACGCTCCTTCCAGGCACCGATCTGCTCGCGCTGCAGCACTTTCAGGTAGTGGGCCAGACGGTTGACGATGAACATGTACGGCAACTGGGTGCCCAGCTTGTAGTTCAGCTCGGCGGTCTTGCCTTCTTCGCTGATGCCGAAAAACTTCGGCTTCTGCGCCGAGTTGGCGGAGAAGAACGCGGCGTTGTCGCTGCCCTTGCGCATGGTCAAGGCGATAAAGCCTTCCTCGGCCAGCTCGTACTCGCGACGGTCGGAAACCAGCACCTCGGTAGGGATCTTGGTTTCGATCTCGCCCATGCTCTCGAAGTGGTGCAGCGGCAAGTCTTCCACCGCGCCACCGCTCTGCGGGCCGATGATGTTCGGGCACCAGCGGAACTTGGCGAAGCTGTCGGTCAGACGGCTGGCGAAGGCGTAGGCGGTGTTGCCCCACAGGTAGTGCTCGTGGCTGTTGGCCACGTTTTCCTTGTAGACGAAGGTCTTCACCGGGTTGTCTTCCGGATCGTACGGGTTGCGCAGCAGGAAGCGCGGTACGGTCAGGCCGACGTAGCGGGCGTCTTCCTGCTCGCGGAAGCTCTGCCACTTGGTGAATTGCGGGCCTTCGAAGTGGTCCTTGAGGTCCTTCAGGTCCGGCAGGCCGGTGAAGGTTTCCAGGCCGAAGAATTTCGGGCCGGCCGAGGCGATGAACGGGGCGTGCGACATGCAGGCCACCGAGGCGACGTACTGCAGGGTCTTGACGTCCGGAGCGCTCGGATCGAAGTAGTAGTTGGCGATCAGGGCGCCGACCGGCTGGCCACCGAACTGGCCGTACTCGGCGGTGTAGATGTGCTTGTACAGGCCGGACTGCACGATTTCCGGGCTGTCTTCGAAGTCATCGAGCAGATCCTGCTTGGAGGCGTTGAGGATCTCCAGCTTGATGTTTTCGCGGAAGTTGGTGCGGTCCACCAGCAGCTTGAGGCCGCGCCAGGAGGATTCCAGGGCCTGGAAGTCCGGGTGATGGAGGATCTCGTCCATCTGCCGGCTGAGCTTGGCGTCGATCTCCGCGATCATGCGGTCGACCATGGCCTTCTTCACCGGCTCGTTTTCGTTCTGCGGCTTGAGCAGCTCTTCGATGAAGGCCGATACGCCGCGCTTGGCGATGTCGTAGGCCTCGTCATCGGGAGTCAGTTTGGTTTCGGCGATGATGCGGTCGAGAATGCCGAGTTCGGCGGCGCTGTGGCTGCTTTCTACGGCTGCGCTAGTCGTGCTCATGAATATGCGTCCTTGTCAGTGGGGATCAGGAATCCAGCTTGTCTTTGGCGGCCAGGCCCAGTTCGCCGAGCACGCGGTCGCGCGAGTCGTCGTCGGAAAGCACGCTCTCGATCGCCTTGCGGAAGGCCGGGGCGTTGCCCAGCGGGCCTTTGAGGGCGACCAGGGCGTCGCGCAGTTCCATCAGCTTCTTCAGCTCCGGTACCTGCTCGACCAGGTTGGCGGGGTTGAAGTCCTTCATGGAGTTGATGCGCAGCTGCACGGCGAGCTCGTCATCGGTCTGCTCGTACTGCAGACGGTTCGGCACGGCGAAGGTCAGGTTCAGTTCCTGCTTGGCCAGCACTTCGTCGAAGCTGTTCTTGTCGATGCTGATGGGCTTGCGGTCTTCGATCTTGCGATCGTCGGCACGCTGGGTGAAATCGCCGAGCACCATGAGTTTCAGGGGCAGTTCGATTTCTTCCTGGGCGCCGCCAGTGGCGGGTTTGAAGGTGACGTTGATGCGTTCCTTGGGGGCTACCGAGCCTTCTTTGGCCATGGCTGTTCTCCTTTGCGTTGATGGCCCGGGGGCCTTGATTGGCGTATTGGCGCCTTACTCCAGCACCACCTCGAGGTCGAGGTGGCACAACCTGCGATAGATCTCGTCCTTGCTGTCGCGCACCGCATGGTTCTGCGGCAGCAGCTCGCAGCAGTTGTGCAGCAGGCGCAGCACATCCAGGGCGAGATCGGGTTCCCACTCGCCGAGGCCCGAGGCCTGCAGCGTCTGGTCGAGCGATTCGAGTTGGGTCTTGGCCAGGTCGTACTTCTTCGCGGCGAAGCACAGGCGGGCCAGGGTCAGTTGCCAGAAGAAGCGTTCGCGGCCGCCACGGGCGCGCGACATGCCCTGCTTGAGCTGCTGCACGGCGGCCTTCAGGCCGTCCTTGCGCAGGCCGGGGAGCACCTGCTGCAGCGCCTCTTCCCAGGGCGGCGTGGCGCCCTGCTCGCTGGCGGCAGGTTTCTTTTCCACTTCCGGGGCCTGCAGGTGCGGCAGCACATGGGCGCCGATCCAGGCGCGGGTTTCGGCATCGGCGAAGGGCACACCGTCGTGGAAGCGCAGCTCGTCGAGGCCGGGCACGCGCTGCAGGAACAGGGCGAGCTGGATTTCCACCTCGCGCATGGCCTGCTCGGCCTTGAGCTCCTGCAGGCATTCCCAGACCAGGCGCTGGCCATCGAGCCAGAACGGCGCACGGGCAATGCTGGCTTCCAGATCGGCGAGCAGGTCGGCGTAGGCGCCCTGGGCGAAGCGCTCCTTGTACGAGGCCAGCTTGTCGGCCGGCAGACCGCGCAGGGCGGTGATCTGTTCGGCGTTGCGCTCGGGCAGCGACTCGATGGGCAGCCACAGCAGGGTACGCGCCAGGCGCAGCGGCTTGAGGTCGGTGGCCTTGTTCTTCAGCCACCAGGCGCACAGTGGGCGGGCGGCGTCCTGCTGGCCGCGCAGGGCCTTGTGCGCATCCTTCTCGCTTTCGATGGGGCCGCTGCCGGTGATGATCTGGGTAGCGACCTGCTTGACCTGGGCGATGGCGGCGCCGACTGCGCCCGGCTCGGCCTGGCCCTGGCTGGCGCGCTTGATCTGCTCGTCGAGGCGACGGCACAGCGGCAGCAGCAGCGGCGAGTCCTCGCCGAGGTGGCTGGACAGGGCGGCTTCCAGACCATGCAGGTGTTCGGCCAGGCGGCGGAACAGCGGCAGTTGCTCGCTGATCGGTACGTGTTCGGCCAGCGCCTGTTCCAGGCGCGGCAGCAGCCAGTTGATGGCGGCGGCGCGGGTCCGCGCCTTGCGCGGGTGCAGCTCGTGCCAGTGGTGTTCGCAGAGGTAGTGCAGCAGGTTCAGACCGGCCTGCAGGCCGGCGAAGGATTCGCGCTGGAACAGGCCCCAGGTCAGCCAGGTGGCGGCACGCAGATCCTTGGATTGATTGGTCAGCAGGTGCTCGCTGCCCTCACGCACCTTCTGCCAGTCGATGGCGCCGGTTTCATGCAGCGAGGAGGCCTTGCCCAGCTCGGTTTCCAGCATTTCGTATTCGCTGGAATAGCGCACATCTTCACCCGCGAAGTTGCCCTCATTAATAGGGGTCTTGGCCAGATTCAGATAATGAGCGGTGAGCTTGCTGGAGTACGTCATTCCATGACTCGACTATATAAAGTGGGCAACTTCCGCGGCATCGCAAATGGCCATCAGGCCACAGCAAAAACACCGCAGTGCGCAACTTTTTGCGCAGCTGTTTGTGCAACAACTTGCGCAAGATCCTTATAGGTCGGGCATCCTAGCCCCATGTCCAGAGGTGGGCAACCGCTTGAAGTGTGAAATGCCTAACATTCGAGGACATCTTTCAAAATATTACCGGAACGTCAGTACCGAGTACTTGTCCTGCACTTCGAACAAGTTGTCATCTATGTTTGGGCAGAGGGGACATATTCTTCGCTAGTTGTAGGAAATAACTTACTAGCAAATTAGTGGCGCATCACATTTGATGGCAAAGTGATACTTTTTTATGTGACGCCGACCGCTGTTTCGGGTACTGGCTTTGTGCCAGGCGGCCGGCGTCGGAGCGTGACGCTCAGTGTTCAAGCGTCTCGCTGGAAAGCCGCAGGTCGAGTCGGTGCCGTTCGTCGGTTTTCAGCTGCACGACGTCCTCCAGCACGTTGGCCGTCTCGATGCACAGCATGTTCTGCCAGGCGTCATCGGGAAACTGCGACAGACGCCTGGCCTTGTCGATCCAGGGATTCCACAGCACGGCCGAGCGTGAACCACGGGCATCCAGATGAATGCGTCGGCCCCAACCCGGGTCGACGATGCTCAGTCGTGCAGGCGTGTCGAGATAGATGCGATCGGTTTCCGCGGCAAATACCGGCGCGTGCTGCTGGCGCAGTTCCTGCCAGTCCTGCAGGGTGTCGATATAGCGACAGGCCTGCAGCCCTTCGACGCCGACCTGGCGAACGTCGCTGACGGCGAAGTAGGTATGCAGGGCCTGGCTCAGGGTCAGCGGCGTATCACCGCGATTGTGGGTTTCCAGGCTCATGCCGAGGTCCTGCGCGAGGCGCACGAAGAAGGTCAGGCCGACATCCCGGGGCCACCCTTCCAGCGGCTGGTTGCGCGTGTCGTAGGCGAAACGCAGGGTGACCGCGTCGTCCTCCTCGTCGATGCCCAGCAGCTCCCAGTCCAGCGCCCGCACCAGGCCATGAGCCGGTGCCTGCTCCAGCTGATAGTGCGCCTGCACTGCCTGCGGATTGCGCCGCAGATCGCCGAACCAGGGCCAGCAGATCGGCACGCCGCCGCGCACGCTTTGTCCAGCCCGATAGGCTGCGTCCGGGCTCAGCCAGATCAGCGGCGGCTGCTCGCCCTGGCGGTAACCGAGAATCTGCGCGCCCTGCTGGGCCACCAGCAGCTCGCTGCCGGCGACGCGAATGCGCCAGCAGGTCAGTTGGTCCAGTTCCACACGTTCGACTTGGGCGGTGCTCATGACGACCTCTCGTTGAGATAGATGACCGGTAGTGTGACAACGCAAGAAGCAAAACGCCCGTCACAGGGACGGGCGTCTGTTGACTGCAAGCTATGACCTACTTGCCGTAGACCTGTTCCGGCAGCCAGGTGATCAGGCCCGGGAAGATGTACGCGATCACCAGCAGCAGAATCTGGATCAGGATGAAAGGCACCACGCCTTTATAGATAGTGCTGGTGGCCACCGACTTCGGTGTCACGCCACGCAGGTAGAACAGCGCGAAGCCGAACGGCGGCGTGAGGAAGGAAGTCTGCAGGTTCAGCGCGATCATCACGCCCAGCCAGATCGGGTCGAGCCCCATGGCCAGCAGCACCGGCCCGACGATCGGCACCACCACGAAGGTGATCTCGATGAAGTCGAGGATGAAGCCGAGCAGGAAGATCACCACCATCACCAGGAAGAAGGCGCCGAGCACCCCGCCTGGCAGCTGCGCGAACACGTCCTCGATCAGCGCTTCGCCACCGAAGCCGCGGAACACCAGGGAGAACAGCGAGGCACCGATCAGGATCATGAAGACCATGGCGCTGATTTCGGTGGTGCCATAGGCCACTTCACGCAGCTGGCCGAAGTTCAGCTTGCCCTTGCTCAGCGCCAGCAGCATGGCGCCCACCGCGCCCAGGGCAGCAGCCTCGGTCGGCGTGGCGTAGCCGGCGAGGATCGAACCGAGCACCGCGCCGATCAGAATCAGCGGCGGCACCAGGGCCTTGATCAGCTTGCCCCACTCGATCGGACCGAGCTCCTCCTGCGGCAACGCCGGCAGCTTCTTCGGCTGGAAGATCGCGGTGGCGATGATGTAGAGGATGTACAGGCCGACCAGCAGCAGACCGGGCAGCAGCGCACCGACGAACAGGTCGCCTACCGAGACGGTCTTGGGCGAGAAGATGCCCATCTTCAGCTGCGCCTGCTGATAGGCGCTGGACATCACGTCGCCGAGCAGCACCAGCACGATGGATGGCGGGATGATCTGCCCCAGCGTGCCGGTGGCAGCCAAGGTGCCGGTGGAAATGGCCGGATCGTAGCCGCGACGGAGCATGGTCGGCAGTGCCAGCAGGCCCATGGTCACAACCGTGGCACCGACGATGCCGGTGCTGGCAGCCAGCAACGCGCCAACCACGCACACGGAAATCGCCAGACCGCCACGCAGGGTGCCGAACAGGCGCGACATGGACTCGAGCAGATCCTCGGCCACCCGCGAGCGTTCCAGCATCACCCCCATGAACACGAACAGCGGCACGGCCAGCATGGTCTGGTTGTTCATGATGCCGAACAGGCGGTTGGGCAGGGCGCTGAGGTAGCCGGGGTCGAAGGTGCCGGTGACGACGCCGATGGCGGCGAACAGCAGGGACACACCGGCCAGGGTAAAGGCCACCGGGAAGCCGGCCATCAAGGCCACGCAGATACTGACGAACAGCAGAATCGCCATCAACTCAGCCATGCTTCACCTCCGGAGCCGGCAGGCGACCGCTGATAACGTAGAGCGCCTTGATCAGGTTGGAAATGCCCTGCAGTACCAGGCTTACCACCAGTACCAGGATGATGCTTTTCTGCAGATAGACGAACTTGAGCCCGCCGGACTCGCCGGACGCTTCGCGCGTCGACCAGGAATTGCTGACGTAGTCCCAACTGGCCCAGCCGAGAAACAGCGCCACCGGCAGCAGGAACAGCAGATTACCGAGAATCTCCACCAGCGCCTGACGGCGGCCGCTGAACTTCTGGTAGAAGATGTCGACGCGCACATGGCCGTTGCGCTGCAGCACCCAGGCCGCGGCACCCATGAAGACCAGCGCGTGGGCGTACAGAACTGCCTCCTGCAGTGCGGTAGCGCCAATACCGAAACCGTAACGCAGCACCACGACGATGGCGGTACCGATCACCAGAAATACGGTCAACCAAGCGCAGGCCTTGCCGAACACGCTGTTCAGAGCGTCGATTAGATTTGCAAGAGCGAGGGGAAATGAAGGCTTGTCGGACATAGTGAGTCCTTTATCGTTATGAGTAGGAGACAGACAGCAAACCGGTTGGCTGCACGTCACGCCGCCGGCGTCCTTGTGGGCCGCAGGCCGGCGATTCTAGGCAGGCTCTCGGTATCGCAGCAATGCCCGTACAACTTTAGTCGTATTGGCTAGGCTTGTAGGTCACGACCCCCTATGTTATTCACGCCCGGTCTACCTCCGGCGATCCCGTGGTAAGACCAATACAACAAGAAGGAGCATTGCATGAAACGTCGCGACATACTCGCCGCAGCGGGCGTAGGCCTTGCAGCAACCGCACTGGCTGGCTGTAAAGAAGAGGCCAAGAGCGCCGCCCCCCAAGAGGGTTCGAGTTCCCAGACCTTCAACTGGAAGATGGTCACCTCCTGGCCGAAGAACTTCCCGGGCGTCGGCGTGGGGGCCGAGCGCTTCGCCAAGCTGGTCGATGAAATGAGCAACGGCCGCCTGAAGGTCAAGGTGTACGCCGCCGGTGAGCTGGTACCAGCTCTGGAAGTGTTCGATGCAGTCTCCCGCGGCACCGCCGAAATGGGCCACGGAGCGCCGTACTACTGGAAGGGCAAGGTCCCGGCCGCACAGTTCTTCTGCGCCTCGCCGTTCGGCCCGAATGCCCAGGAAATGAACGCCTGGCTGCACCGCGGCGGTGGCCAGCAGCTTTGGGAAGAGGTGTACAAGCCGTTCGGCGTGCTGCCGATGGCCTGCGGCAACACCGGCGTGCAGACCGCCGGCTGGTTCAACAAGGAAATCAACTCGGTCGACGACTTCAAGGGCCTGAAGATGCGGACCCCGGGTCTGGGCGGCGAAGTGCTGACCAAGATGGGCGGCACCGTGGTCAACATGCCGGCCGGCGAGATCTTCACCGCCATGCAGACCGGCGCCATCGACGCCACCGAGTGGATCGGCCCGTACAACGACCTGGCCCTGGGCCTGCACAAGGCTGCCAAGTACTACTACACCCCGGGCTGGCAGGAGCCGAGCGTGCTGTTCGAACTGGACGTCAACCTCAAGGCCTGGGAAACCCTGCCGGCTGACCTGAAAGCCATCGTTCGCGCCGCCGCTCGCGACGTCAACGGCGACATGCTCGACGACTACAACGCCAAGAACATGGAAGCCATGGAACAGCTCAAGGCCGATGGCGTGGAAGTACGCCGCCTGCCGGACGAAGTGCTGGCGCGCCTGAAGGAAGTGGCTGCCGAGGTGGTCGAGGCCAGCGCCGCGGCCGACCCCGCTGCCGCCAAGGTCTGGGAACACCAGAAGGCCTACCTGCAGCGCCTGTACGCCTACGCGGAAAGCAACGAGAAGGACATCTACAACATCCGCGGCTGATCGCCAGGACCCAACGAAAACGCCGGCTGAAGCCGGCGTTTTCATTTCTGCAATTCTTCGCTGCTACGGCGCGAACTCGCTCAGCCGCGGCGCGGCGGCACCGGACGGGTGCGGCCACTGCCATCGATGGCGACGAAGACGAACACCGCTTCGGTGACCTTGCGCCATTCATTGGACAACGGATCGTCGCTCCATACCTCGACCATCATCTGGATCGAACTGCGGCCGATCTCCAGCGCCTGGGTATAGAAGGACAGCTGCGCACCCACCGCCACCGGCACCAGGAAGGCCATTCGATCGATAGCCACGGTCGCCACGCGGCCGCCTGCGACCTTGCTCGCCATCGCGGTGCCGGCGAGGTCCATCTGCGATACCAGCCAGCCGCCGTAGATGTCACCGAAACCATTGGTCTCGCGCGGTAACGCAGTGATCTGCAGGGCGAGGTCACCCTGGGGAATCGGGTCTTCCTGTTCGTAGTCGTTCATCGGCTCGAGACTCGCGGCGCGGTTGTTGTTCTGGGCGCGGAACCCGCGTGGCACACGGGCGCAGCGAGTATACCGACTGTGCAGTCGACGGGCGACCGTTCTAGCCCGCCGCAGCGCTCGGCAAGCTCTGCGCCGTCGGGCAAAACGCACGACCGAGAAAACCGCATTCGGGCAGGATGCCCGCCACCACAGGCCATCACCCACTTTTAAATAATTGATTTAAAACAATTTTAATCAAAACGGCAGTCTGGCACGGGCGCTGCAATGTCCTGTTTGGGTAGCCGGTCATGCACCGGTCGCGATGCAAGAAAGGAAGAGACGGAATGCCACGCCATCCGCCTCGAACGCAACAGGAGAACCGCCATGTGGATAGTCGCTCTGGTATTGGCCAGCCTGCTGCTTCTGCTCAGCCTGATGCTCGCCAGCGTCCTGCTGATTGGCCAGACCCTGTGTGCGAGCCGCAACACCGCCGAGCTGGAGCTGCCCACGGGCGCTGAACCCCAGCCATCGGTCCCAAGCAACGCGCAAGACCCCTGGCCTGCCTGGGCCATTCCCCATTGATCCATCGAGGAGAAACACCATGCTAAGTTGGGCAGTCACTTTCCTGATCATCGCCATCATCGCCGCTGTACTGGGCTTCGGTGGTATCGCCGGCACCGCTGCAGGTATCGCCAAGATCCTGTTCGTAGTGTTCCTGGTGCTGTTCATCATCTCGTTCGTGATGGGCCGTCGCCCACGGATGTGACGCAGGGAGACCTGGATGCAATCGATTCACGCCATCGCTGCCGCCCTGTTGATGGGCGGCGCCCTGGCGGCGCAAGCCGCCGACCGCGACGCCAGTTTCCATCCCGGCGAGTTGCTGAGCAGTAACGCCGAGTACCGCGAAGCCTGGCAGGATCTGGTCAAGAACGAAGAACGCCTGCCGGACTGGCTGATCAATCTCAGTGGCCTGTCCACCCCGATGCAGGCCCTGGAAGCTGACGGTGATCGCTATCTGGTCGGCCAGGTGTGCGAAGCGCACAAGTGCTTCAGCCAGCGCGCCTATGTCGCCTTCGAATGGCAGGACGACGATGCCTATGCGCTTTACGTACAGGTGCCGGACGGCCTGCCGGAAGACCGCGCGCCCAGCGAACACGCCAGCCTGCGCTGGCTGGGCGACCCCGACGAGGAAATCCGGCAGATGCTGATGGAGCAGCTGCGCAACGATCCCAACTGGTATTGAGTGACGGCAGTTTGCCGGTTGTCCCCTGGAGACTGCCGGCGCGTTATCATCCCCCGCCATAACGGCATGCCCTCCGTCATCCGGCGCCCCGCGCCAGCTTTTCCCGCCGGGAGAAGCACACCCAGGAAGGCGTCGCTCGCGACTTCGAGCTAAGGGGGATCGCAATGCTCAATGGCCTGTGGCTGAGCTTTTTTCTGCTGGGCGCCATCGCCGCCCTGGCGCGCTGGCTGCTAGGCGGCGACGCCAGCGTGTTCGCTGCCATGGTCGAGAGCCTGTTCGCCATGGCCAAGCTCTCGGTGGAGCTGATGGTGGTGCTGTTCGGCACCCTGACGCTGTGGCTGGGCCTGCTGCGTATCGCCGAGAAGGCCGGCCTGGTCGATCTGCTGGCGCGCCTGCTCGGCCCGCTGTTCGCCCGCCTGATGCCGGAGGTGCCGCGCGGCCATCCGGCACTGGGGCTGATCAGCATGAACTTCGCCGCCAATGGCCTGGGCCTGGACAACGCCGCCACACCCATCGGCCTGAAAGCCATGCGTGCCCTGCAGGATCTGAACCCCAGCGCCACCACCGCGAGCAATGCGCAGATTCTGTTCCTGGTGCTCAACACTTCGTCGCTGACCCTGCTGCCGGTATCCATCTTCATGTACCGCGTGCAGCAGGGCGCCGAGGACCCGACCCTGGTGTTCCTGCCGATCCTGCTCGCCACCAGCGCCTCGACGCTGGCCGGGCTGCTGGCGGTGGCGCTGGTGCAACGCCTGCGCCTGTGGGACCCGGTGGTGCTGGCCTACCTGATTCCTTCCGCGTTGCTGCTCGGCAGCTTCATGGCGCTGCTCGCCGGCATGAGCGCCACGGCCCTGGCGGCACTGTCCTCGCTGCTCGGCAACCTCACCCTGTTCGGTCTGATCCTGCTGTTTCTGGTGGTCGGTGCGCTGCGCCGGGTGGCGGTGTACGAAAGCTTCATCGAGGGCGCCAAGGAAGGCTTCGACGTGGCCAAGAGCCTGCTGCCGTACCTGGTGGCCATGCTCTGCGCCATTGGTGTGCTGCGCGCCTCCGGCGCCCTGGATTTCGGCCTCGACGGCATCCGCTGGCTGGTCGAGGCGCTGGGCTGGGATACCCGTTTCGTCGATGCCCTGCCCACCGCGCTGATGAAGCCCTTCTCCGGTGGCGCCGCACGCGCCATGCTGATCGAGACCATGGAGAACTTCGGCGTCGACAGCTTCCCGGCGCTGGTCGCCGCCACCGTGCAGGGCAGTACCGAAACCACCTTCTACGTGCTGGCGGTGTACTTCGGCGCCGTCGGCCTGCAGCGTGCGCGGCATGCGGTGGGCTGCGCGCTGGTTGCCGACGCGGCCGGGATCATCGCCGCCATCGGCGTGTGCTACTGGTTCTTCGGCTAGACGGTCTGCCGCCTCCTGCCGGGCTTTCAGGCTGTCCGACGCCGCCCAGGACGCACGCGGATACTCTCGAATATCCGGCTGCGATCTGTAGAACATTGGTGCGCATGGCGCACCCTACGAGGCGGAGGCTCGTCACCGGCGTAGGGCTAAGGGCGGTCGTAGGGTGCGCCGTGCGCACCGCTGTTGCAGAGCGCCTAACCATGACCAACCCGGCCGCGATACGGGAGCGCTTGGTGCGCGCGCGGCTATTCGCCGAAACCGAGCGTCCTGCCGGCCCAGGTCAGCAGCGGATCATCATGCTCGTACTGGCGCAGGGCGAGGAGCTTGGGCGCGACGAAGGCCTCGAAATCCTCGGCACGCTCGAAGTAGACGCCGGTGAAAATGGTGAACATCGACTTGTTGCCCACCGTGGCATAGAACAGGTTGCCCACCGGCTCACCGTCCTGGGTCAGCAGCTTGAGGCTGGCGCGCGCGGCCAGTTTGGTCTGCAGCGGCAGCTCCTGCTCCACCAGGCCACTGCCGCGCAGGCCGAACGAGGCGCCGAAGGTTTCCGCGTAGCTGGTCATCAGCGCGTCGCTGGCACGCGGATAGAGCGAGACGCCGCTGTAGAGGTAGAACCAGTCGCTGTCTTCGCTCTCGAAGCTGAGGTCGATGCTGCGCGCCGCGTAGGTCACCAGCTTCTCGTAACGACCGCCATCCGGCGCGTCGTAGGCGGAGAAATCCTCCCCGCTGAGCAACAGACGGCGCTCTTCGACGAGCGGAGCTTCACTCTCGATGCAGCCGCCGAGCAATAGCGCCGCCAGCAGCATCAGCAGCGATCTGAACATGGCATTCCTCCCTGAACGTGCGCCGCCAGCTTGCCCGAATCGCCAGGCGCTCGCCAGCGATCGCCGTGCGCGCTGTGCACGAGGCCACACCGTTGGTCGGCTCGCGTGCACAGGCATGGCCAATGGCCAGCTCTCCCGCCACCTGGCGGCATTCCTCGACCTAGACTGGCAGAGGGCTGACAACTACAGACACCAGGCCTGCTCAGCGCATGCCCAGCAAGCACCGCCGTGCTTGCCGCGATCGAACGGGCCAGGCGGACGCTCTGCGCCGCGGGGAGATATCCATGCGCATTCTGATCACCGGCGCAGCCGGCTTCATCGGCCATCAACTGCTCGACGAACTGGCCATCCAGCACCCCGAATGGACCCTGATCGCCGCGGACATTCGTCCCCTCGACAGCCGTGGGCTGAAAGCCAATGTCGAGCCGGTCCTCCTCGACATGGGCCGCCCGGCGCAGGTACGCGCCTGCATCGCCGGCTGGAAGCCGGACGCCATCGTCCACCTGGCCACGGTGATAAGGCCGCCACGCGACATGAGCGAGGCGCACCTGCATGCCATCGAAGTCGGCGGCACCCAATGCCTGGTGGACAGCGCCGCGGTCAATGGCGTACGCCAGCTGATCGTCACCAGCTCCGGCGCCGCCTACGGCTACACACCGGACAATGCCGCGTGGATCGACGAGCAGCATCCCCTGCGCGGCCATCCGCACTTCGCCTACGCCCGGCACAAGCTGGAGATCGAGCAGCTGCTGGCACGCAGCCGCGCCCAGCATCCGCAGTTGCGTCAGCTGATCCTGCGCCCCGGTACCATTCTCGGCCGTCGCCTGAACAACCCGGTCAGCGACCTGTTCAGGAAACGCGCCGTGCTCGGCGTACGCGGCCACGACAGCCGCTTCGTGTTCATCTGGGAGCAGGATGTGGTCGGCATCATCCGCCAGGGGCTGGAGCAAGCCCGCGAAGGCATCTACAACCTGGCCGGTGACGGCACACTGAGCCTGGCGGAAATCGCAGAAATACTGGGCAAGCCCTACCGCCCGCTGCCGGCCATGCTGCTGGCCGGCGCGCTGCGCCTGCTCAAGCCGCTGGGGCTGAGCCAGTACGGCCCGGAGCAGCTGGATTTCCTGCGCTACCGGCCGGTACTGAGCAACCAGCGGCTGAAAGACGAATTCGGCTACCAGCCACGCTATTCCAGCCGTGAAGCCTTCTTCGCCTTTCTCAACGCCCAGGGCATCAGCTACCGCTCAGGCGAAAGCCGACCTTGAGCGTGACCTGATAGTGACCCACCTTGCCGTTCTCGATATGGCCGCGCGTGTCGACCACCTCGAACCAGTCCATGTTGCGCACGCTCTTGGCGCACTCGGCCAGGGCGTTCTCGATGGCATCCTCGATGCTGGTGCGGGACGAGCCGACGATTTCGATCTTCTTGTAGGTGTGGTGATCGGTCATGACAGAACTCCTGTGGCTTGAAGGTACTTCTTCAGACTAGCCGCACGGATGTAAGTGTCATCTAACGCTGGTGCGCTGGCGTCGCGCCTTGCGATCTGACGAGGCGCCGGCGTTCACGCCAGCTCTTCGCGCAGCCAGCGCGCCAGACGCTCGCTGCGCGGGTCGGCGCGACGCGTCCACAGCGCCAGGCAGCCGCTGGTCTCGACGAAGCCCCAGGGCGCCACCAGGCGACCGGCGCACAGGTCGTCAGCCACCAGCGTCTGTGGCGCGATCGCGACACCGAGCCCGGCAGCGGCTGCCTCCAGCAGGTAATAGAGATGTTCGAAACCCTGGCCTTGCTGCAGTCGCTCGGGCGCCAGCCCCTTGGCCTGCGCCCACTGTGGCCAGGCCTGCGGGCGCGAGGAGGTGTGCAGCAAAGCTTCGGTATACAGCGCATCGGCTGAAGCCGCCGCCAAGCGCGCATGGTTGGCGTAGCGCGGGCTGAGCACCGGGCCGATGCGCTCGGCCGCCAGCTCGAACACCTGCATGTCGGCCGGCCAAGGCGGGTCGGCGAACAGCAGGGTGGCGTCCACCTCGGCGCTGCGCGGGTCCAGCTCGCCCTGGCTGGCCGAGAGTTGCAGGCGCAGCTCGGGCAGTTCGCGCTGCAGGCGATCCAGGCGCGGGATGAACCAGCGCGCCAGCAGGCTGCCCGGGCAGCCGAGCACGAAGGGACGCTCCTCGGTTTCGCGGCGCAGCGTGACGCAGGTATCGCGCAGGCGCTCGAAGGCCTCCGCAGCGGCATCGCGCAGGCGCAGGCCGGCGGCGGTGAGCTTGACGCCACGGCCGTCCTTGTCGAACAGGCTCACGCCAAGCTGTTCTTCCAGAGCACGGATTTGTCGGCTGATGGCACCGTGGGTCACGTGTAACTCTTCCCCGGCACGGCTGACGCTCATCAGGCGTGCCGCGGCCTCGAAGGCTCGCAGGGCATTGAGTGGAGGTAGCTCACGACTCATGGATTTGTGACTTTTTCTGACGTGTCACTGCAATCTAATCGCTTTTCCCCATCTCGGCCAGGGGTAGAATGAACCCATCACTCACTCGCCCTGCCAGCCATTGGCTGTCGACAAGGAGCACGCCATGACCTCATTTCGCACCGGCCCCGACGCTCGCGGCCTGTTCGGCCGCTTCGGTGGTCAGTTCGTCGCCGAAACCCTGATGCCGCTGATCAACTCGCTGGCCGCCGAGTACGAGAAGGCCAAGAGCGATCCGGCCTTCCTCGAAGAGCTGGCCTACTTCCAGCGCGACTACATCGGCCGCGCCAGCCCGCTGTATTACGCCGAGCGCCTCTCCCAGCACTTCGGCGGGGCGAAGATCTACCTCAAGCGCGAAGACCTCAATCACACCGGCGCGCACAAGATCAACAACTGCATCGGCCAGATCCTCCTGGCCAAGCGCATGGGCAAGCAGCGCATAATCGCCGAGACCGGCGCCGGCATGCACGGCGTGGCCACCGCCACCGTGGCCGCGCGCTTCGGCATGCAGTGCGTGGT
>Ga0247725_1000622_pt1 | contig 23367 bp, 33 predicted proteins | sample OKSTACKMCFT3sol_FD_183021 | JGI IMG/M metagenome (GOLD analysis project Ga0247725, IMG submission 183021) | Subsurface sediment microbial communities from gas well in Oklahoma, United States - OK STACK MC-FT3-sol | ecosystem: Environmental > Terrestrial > Deep subsurface > Rock core/Sediment...
AAGAAGGAAGCCCTGCAATGACCATCCCCGCCATGCCGACCGCTGCCGGCATCCTGCAGGCGGGCATCAACCATATGGCCGACCGCGCAGTGTCCTACGATGCGCCGCAGGGTGAGCGTTCGATAGGCATGACCATCGATATGTTCAACGTGCTGGTGGCCAAGAAGCTCAAGGAGCCGCTGTCCGAGGAGGACGGCTGGAACTTCATGGAGCTGCTGAAGCTGGTGCGCTCCAAGCAGGGTGAGTTCAAGGCCGACTCCTATGAGGATCGTGCAGCCTATGCCGGTTTGGCTGCTGAGGCGGCCTATAAGGATCGCGTGGCGCTGCCAGTGATCGGCGATCTGCGTGGAGGCAATCGAGAGCACAAGCTGGCACCAGACCTGGGCGCTATGGGCGCACGCGAGCCAATCGGCGCCGATCTGCGCTTCGACCAGTCCGGCCGCCAGGACGCTATCGAGCAGAACGGCAACACCGGCGAGCACTACCTGCCCGAGGGGCTGAGCTGGGATGAGGCGCCAGCGGATGCGATTGCTTTGGTGTCGGGCGATGGCAAGCTCGACGATACAAACATGTACGTGTGGGTTCCGGCGGTCGAGGGGCGTGTGCTCGGGCTGCTGGCGCGTGCGTTTAATGGTCGGGATCGGGGTAGTGCGCAGGGCTGTGATCTGAGCCATCCCGGCAGCGTATGGCGCATCGTCGCCAGGCGCCCCGAGGCGGTAGCGGCATGATCCATCAACCCAAGGGCTCGATGTGCTGCGCCTGCACCAAGCAGCGCGACAACTGCAGCGGCCTGCCATTCGCCGCCATGCCGGTGATCAAGCGCTATCCAGATAGCACCAAGGCGGTCAAGTGCCAGGCGTTCGAGTCGTCCAAGGGCGCTGATCCGCAGTAACCATCCCAATCTACAAGCGAAGCGCGGGCCTTAACGGGCGCCGCGCTTTTTTGTGCGCGCCTGATCTTTCCCAAACATAGCAAAAGCTACTCTAAGACGATAACGGACGCTTTACACAAGCAAGTCACTTGCTATAGCATCCGCTACACATTGAAACGTCATTTGCACGCGAGGGAATGTCCATGTCTGCCACCATCTACTGCATCAAGAAAGCCCGCATCGCCCGCCTTTCACGGGTGCAGCGCTGCGACGCAATTCGCTTTCACGAGCTGATGGCGGTGCCGGATGTGCGCATCGAGCTGACGCGCCGCAATGAGGTGCTGCTCAAGCGCAATGGCGCAGTGATCGCCGCCGCGCTGGCTGGAAACTATTTCATCGATCCGGCCGCGTAAGGCCGAAGGGGAGGGGAATCATGCGTACTTACAAGACCAACGATCCGAAGGTTATCGCCGCCGCCCGCCAGTACCAGGCGGATAGCGAGGCGGTCCAGCAGCTTGGCGAGGCCTTTGCGGCCCGATACCCGAACGCTAAGCCGCTGTTCTACAGCGACGTGGCGGGGCGCTGCTTTCATGGGCTGAAGTTCACGCCTGCATTGACCGACCCGCTGTGGACGAAGCCGCTGCCGGCACGCGGTGGCATTCAGACCCCGCGCACCGCACCCGCCAAGGGCAGTAAGGGCGTCGAGCGGCGGCAGCAGATCGAGCAGCTTGCCGAGCTGAACAACAGCTATCGCGAGCATATGCCGCAGTTCAAGGCGGATCGCGAGGCGTTGTGGGAAGCGCTGGGCACTGATTGGGGCTCGGTCCTGTTTGGTGGCTTCCAGTCGTTCGAGCAGGACGGGGTTTTCTACTTCAAGACCGCGATCCCTGAGCGAGAGGGCTGGGTCGAGATTCTGGCTAGCGAGTACGACCTGGCACTGGCGACCCACAAGGCCATGCTGGCCGCCAGCAAGACGCCAGCCCAGCAGGCCGCCGCGTGAGCCGCCTGATGACGATGCTGGCCGTAGCGCTTGCATCTACCGCAGGACTCGCCATGCGACCGTCGGGCACTAAGCCCGTCCGCCATGCCGCCACCCAAGACAAGCAGGCCGCCGCGACTGCCATCGCTGCCGCCGAAGCCAAACGCAAGCGCCGCCAAGAGAAGCGCAGGAGCCAACCGCAATGACCGAGCCGACCCGTAACAACACCATCGCCAGCATGCTCAGCGCGAAGATGATCAAGCGCACCGACAAGGGCATGTTCATCGCCCTGGCGAACATCCACATCGACCAGGGGTTCAACAAGCGCCGCGAGTGCCAGCGCCTGGAGGACAGCATCGACGAGCTGGTCGAGTTCCTGATCGACCGCGAGGCCGAAGCGCGTGGCGAGAAGAAGCTCAAAGACCTGTCGCAGTACCTGCCGCAGATCGAGGCCTACCCGCATCCCGAGAGCGGCATCATTGTCGTCGAAGGGCACCGCCGCACCCGCGCGCTGCGCAAGCTCGAAGCCATGGGCTACGAGATACCCATGGTGCCGTTCAAGCCGTTCGTGGGTACGCCGCTGGAGCGCAAGGCGCGCATCGCCACCAGCAACAGCCAGCTGGAGCTGGAGCCCCTGGACCTGGCCGACCTGTACATGGACTTTCAGGACAATGACGGGCTGACCCCCGACGAGATCGCCAAGCTGGTGAACAAGACCCGCCAGCATGTCGAGCAGATGCTCAAGCTGGGGCGCGCCGGTGAGGAGGTGCATGCGCAGATCGAGGCTGGCTTGATCGCCCCAGGCACCGCCGTCGGCATCATCCGCCAGCATGGCGAGAACGCCGCCGCCGAGATTCAGCGCCAGCACGAGGAGGCCAAGAAGCAGGGCAAGGCCAAGGTCACCAGCTCGACGATCAAGAAGGCCAAGGTGCCGAGCGTGCCGAAGGCGCTGGCCACCGACATGGCCGCCGCCGCCACCCGCCTGGCGCAGGAGGTGCCAGAGGATGTGCTGGCGCTGGTCGAGCGCTACCGCAACGGCGAGCACGCGCTCGGTGATCTGCCGGTGTCCGTCAGCATCCGCGCGCTCAACGCGCTGCTGGCCACCACGTCGCACTGGCATGACGTCAAGGCCGAGGCGGAAGCCAAGGTGACCAAGGATCTCGACCAGGCGCTGGAGGTGGCAGCGTGAAGCCGCTGCGTTGCTACTTCGCCGGCCACCGCTGGCCGGATGAATACCCTTACGTGCAAGCCTGCTTTGCCCACAACTCGCGCGACGCCAAGCGGCTGATGTGGCAGCGGGGCGGCCGGATCAACGAGGAGTGCGACGGTCGCTACACCGACATGCGGGTCACCTATCAGCCGGAGCTGGACAGCCTGGCGCATAAGTACGGCGTGACCGAGCCCTGCATCATCAGCGATGACAACATCCTGCGCGACCTGGGCTGGCGGATCGATGGCGACTCATGCTGCGCGGAGTGCGAAAAGTACAGCTTCGACGGCCTGTATCCCGTCTGCGAGCACTGCGACCTGTGCAGCGAGTGCGGCCACATGGATGACTGTCCCGAGAAGGCAAAGGAAGGCGCCCAATGACCGCGCAATCGAAGGCCGAACGCGCGTGCATGGCCTACGCGCAAAACGCCGCCATGATCAGCCAGCTCGGCCTGGAGATCGGTCGGCAGCTGGAGCAGTGCAAGGGCGTGCTGGGCACCTTACATCGCTGGTCGCACCAGCATCCCCACGAGCACAGCCAGGACGAAACGCACCTGACCGCGTATTTCATGGCGGTTCGCGGTGCTGGTGGTTCTGGTGGCGTGAAGGATGCGCGCCAGCAGATGGAGTCCTGCCCGCACTGCAAGCGCGCGCACCAGCTCGTGCAGGATCGCAAGACCTTTCGCCAGCGCCTGGGAGCAGCCAAGCGCCTGATCATTGAAGCGGACAAGCTGATCCGTGCCGAGCACGGCATGCCGACCGCCAAGGATGAGGTGATCGGGCTGATCAAGGCCAGCGAGGTCGCAGGATGAGCCGCAAGATACGGGTAACGGGCGGGCGCCATCCGGTCATGGCGCTCGCTCGGGCGCTGGCCAGTGAGCATTGGCTAGCACCGGCCATTCGGCAGCAGCCGCCGTTCTGGTCGGCCGATTTTCGCAACAAGAGGGGGAAACGCTGATGCAAGTACACAACCTGGGAGGCGCCCTGAACGGCATACAGATCATCGCGGTGCCGCACATGGAGGAGAAGAAAGTCGCACATATGCAAGAGCGGAAGTGGGCACGCCGCGTCATGTATCAGCGTGCGCGGCGCTTCGACTACACCTACGCCGATATGGTCGTCCGCATGGGTGACCAGCTATTCGCCCATCCGGCTGTAATCGAGCGGATCAAGAGCGCGGCAGAGAAGGCGGGGCGCGAATGACCCTGGAAGCCGTAATAACCGCCTACTGGGCCGGTGTGATCCTGACGGCCATCAACTCGATGCGCAGCCCGTTCGGGGTGTTCCTGCGACGCGCCTACTTGTGGCCGCTGTACTGGTGCGTGGTGCTGATCGAGTTCGCGCAGGAGGTACGCCGCGCATGGAAGTGAAAACCCCCTGGAACCCGAGCAAGAAGGCCATCGCGCGGGTGAAAGACCCGCTGCCGATTCCGGCCATCTGCCGGTACTGTAATGGCGATGTGCGCATCGTCGGGCATGCGGCGATCTACAACGGCCGCACCTACGGCGAATGGCCTTGGGTCTACCGCTGTGAGTGCTGTGGCGCCCGCGTGGGCATGCACCCGTTCACCAACCTGCCGCTGGGCACGCTGGCCGACGACAAGCTGCGCGAGGTGCGCAACGTCTGCAAGAAGCCGTTCGAGCAGCTGTGGCAGGGTGCCGGCATCATGGGGCGCACCGAGGCCTATCGCTGGCTGGCTGAGCAGCTTGGCAAGTCAGTTGCGCAATGCCACTTCGGCCTGTTCGAGGCCGACGAGTGCGAGCGCGCCAGGACGGCATGCGAAATCCGCCTGACGCAAGAGCCGCCGACGGCTATGCAGCAGGCGTTCAGGAGGGCGAAAGGTGTCTGAGTTCGCCACCAAGCGGCGCCAGCGTGATGCCCTGGAGCTGCCGTTATGGCCAGGGCCTACGCCGCCGGAGTACGACGGGCACAAGGCTGTGCCCAATGAGCGCGATGGCGATCATGGGCGCGAGCGTCGCTGTAGCTGCTGCCGTGAATGGCTGCCGGCCGGAGACGTGCATTTCCACTTCCTGGCGACGCGCGGCCACTTCGACAGCGAATGCCGTGACTGCAAGGCCGCCAAGGCCCGAGCCTATCGGCGCCGCGTGCGCTTCTTCGCTCGCGTCAAGGCTGCCAGGCGCAGCTGGCGCAAGGTCGTCATCGCCAAGCGCGTAGCCTGGAAAGAGCCGCAAAAGCAGGTCGCCTGACGGCGGTACGGTGTTCGGTGCCAAATACCGGACACCCACTGATCACGCCACGATAGAACGGACTTCTTCGCCGTATGGCCACCAAGATTCGAGCCCTAACGGCTGACCCGCGATGGGAAGCCTTTGTAAAGCGATACGCCTTTGACGCGGCGCGCTTCGCCATCGAAGTCTGTGGCATGTCGCGGATTACGTGGCAGCAGATGGACTTGTTCGCCAGCGTCTCGCCATTTGGATCGCGAACCACGGTTTCATCGGGTCACGGGTGTTTCGCGAAAGGGACCGAGGTCATGCGCGCGGATGGCGCTGTCGTTCCGGTGGAGTCGGTGCGTATAGGCGACCGCATGATGGGGCCTGACGGAAACAGCTATCGCACGGTGCTGGAGCTGAGGCGTGGTCGGGAAGCCATGTATCGCTTCACCTACGCCGACGGCACCAGTCATGTATTCAATGAGTCTCACATCCTCTGCCTGGTGGCGACCAACTCGAAAGGAAGGCGCGTTGCTGGCCAGAAAACCACCGTCACCGTGCGCGACTGGCTGGCCTGGGGAGAAGACAAGAAGCGTTGTCATGCGATCTACCGTAGCGGCGTCGAGCGCTTCGCCAATCAGCCGAAGTCGTTGCCTATCCCGGCGTACATCATGGGCGTGTGGCTGGGTGATGGGGATAGTCGAGAGACTACATTCACGACGGCAGATCCTGAGATAGTGGGTGAGCTGGAGAGCTACGCGGATAGCATCGCTTGCCGCCTAGTGGATCGTGGTGGCAACTGCGGCAGGGCGACGCGATGGGGCATTACAAGCGGTGGCACGGGGCGATTTGGCAAGAATAGCAACCCAATGCTTTCGCACCTGCAGATGCTTGGTGTTATCCATAACAAGCACATTCCCGACGCTTATCTGCACGCATCTAAGGCCGACCGCTTGGACCTGCTGGCGGGTCTGATCGACACGGACGGACATTGCGATAAGGGCAGCACTGGCTACGACATAGTGCAGAAGAATGAGCGCTTGGCGCGACAGATCGCCTGGCTCGCTCGCTCAGTCGGCTGTCATTCGACCATCAGATCCGTACAGAAAGCCTGCTGCAACAATGGTGTGGTTGGCACCTACTGGCGTGTCACTGTCGGGCGTAACACCGACCAGATACCTGCGCGGATCGCGCGCAAGCGCCATCCGCTTGGGCCAAGGCAGCGCGGCAATCTTCATTTCAGCATTCGCTCGTGCGAGCCGCTGGGGGAGGACGACTATTACGGCTTCGTGCTCGACGGTGATCATCGGTTTCTGGCTGGCGATTTCACCGTGCTGCACAACACCGGCAAGACACGCGCCGCAGCCGTCACGTCGCTGTGGCACCTGCTCTGCTACGCCGACTCGAACACCTACCTGACCGCGCCCAAGCTCGCCACCCTGCAAGAGGGTATCTGGAAAGAGTTTTCCGGCCTGAAAGAGGTGATCGAGCAAGGCCCGCACGGCTGGATCGCTGAATACTTCGAGATCAAGGCCAAGAAGGTCTACGTCAAGGGCGCTGGCCTGCGGTGGTTCATCACCTGCCGTACCGCGCCGCGCGGATCGCCCGAGGGCATGGCCGGTACGCACGGCGCCTACCTGCTGTGGCTGGCGGACGAGGCCTCGGGTATCCCTGATGCCAACCTGATGGTCATCGGTGGCGCTCTGACCGATGAGCGCAACCGCTTCGCCATGTTCTCGCAGCCGACGCGCTCGTCGGGGTTCTTCTACGACTCGCACCACAAGCTGTCGGTATCCAATGGCGGGCCGTGGAACAATCTGGTCTTCAACTCCGAAGAATCGCCTATCGTCTCGGACAACTTCATCCGCGACAAGCAGCTGGAGTACGGCGGCGTCGATTCGGTCGAGTACCAGATCAAGGTGCAGGGCCGGTTCCCCGAGCATTCGGACAAGTACCTGCTCAGCCGCAAGAGCATCGAGAAGCGCGTCGGGGCGCCACGGGTCATCGGCGACGACGAACCCTATGGCAACCTGCTGCTGGTGGACGTCGCGGCCGGCATCTACCGCGACAAGACGGTCGCCGTGCATGCGCGTGTCATCGGCCAGGGCGGTCCCGAGTCGCTTGACCCGCGGCGCATGGACGTCATGGATATCCCGATCTTCACCAACTCGCACGACTGGACCGACGCGGCGGCGATGGTCGCCAACCAGGCGCGCCAGCTGTCGAACTGCACCGTGCTGGTGGACGTCGGCGGCCAGGGCGTTCAGTTCGCCAAGCTGCTCGAACGCCTGGAGGTGCCGAACATCGTCAAGGTGAACTGGGGCGTGCTCAACTTCCGCAAGGAGTACCGCGAGCGCTTCCTCAACCAGCGCGCGCAGTCGAACGTCCACCTCAAGTATGCGGTGGAGCAGAACCGCATCAGCTTCAACGTGCCGACCAATGCGCTGAAAGACATGCTCGACCAGGGTTCGCGCATCCCGTTCTTCTTCGACGAGAAAGCGCGCTGGCAGCTGCAGAGCAAGGACGACATGAAGAAAGACGGCCTGCCGTCGCCCGACATTTGGGACTCCATCGCCTTCGGCTTCCTCGAATCGGCGCAGTACATCCAGACCGACGACTCCGACACCAACGGCAAGGATGAGCGCAAGGCGTCGGCGCGATCCAAGGCGCTGGCAGCGCTCGGGATGGCGACTTGACGCATAGCAAATGGTTTGCGCGGGACATATCAGGCGTTATAGAATTGGCCGACACTTAATACCTATAAGGCCAATGCCATGGACCACAAGCAGCGTACTGTCACCATCACCCTGAAAGCCCCGAATGACGGGAGTCTCGACAGCATCATGCCGTTTCTGCAGGCGGGCGCTCCGGTTGCCATCGGGCGCGGCCTGGCGGTGATCGAGTCGGTCGAGATTGATCAGGCCGCCGAGCAGTCGAGTAGCGAACGCCTGGCGGTTGCCAGTGGAATGTGAATGCGGCTCTGCCCGCATGGCCGACGCCAGCGCCAAGCGCTCGAAGGCCGGCGTAGAGCTGAGCTATCGGGTCTGTGCAACGTGCGGCCGTAACGAGTACGTGGCGCTGCTGGTGCATGACCAGATCGTCGCGCGCGGCGTCGATGCGCAGCGGCAGTTCCTGGCCATGGAGGAGGGCGGTAAGCCTGCTCCCGAGCCCTTGCCGGCGCCTGCTGTCGTCGAGCCTGTCGAGTGGATGCCCGTCAGCACGCGCCCATCCGGCGCCGGCCTGGTGCGCGTTCGCTTCATTACCGGCGGCTACTTCGTCGAGCGCCCGTCCTACTTCGACGAGCGCTGGGATCTAATCGAGGCCTGGCACCCATACGACAACGGGCCGGCGCTGGCCGCATCGTTCATCACGCCGCCGATACCGGCCGCCCTGCGCGTAGGCGAGCCGACGCCCGAGCCGAAGCGCCAGGCGCGCCCAATACCGCCACCACCGCCGCAGCCAGACGTGCAGCGCGGCATGACGCTAAGTCTTTTCTGAGGGGGGAATCATGGAGCAGGACAACGACGAAGCGCGCGACCGCGCAATCCGAAAGATCAAACACTGCCTGGCCTTGTCATCCAGCAGCAATGAGCACGATGCCGCCGCCGCGATGCGCCAAGCCAAGAAGCTGATGGACAAATACCGCCTGACCGAGACGGATCTCCAGCTTAGCGATGTTGGTAAATCTGATGGTGACGTGGAGAAAAGTGCGCTCAAGCGCTGGGAGCGGGAGCTGTCGGCAATTGTCGCTGAGGCCTTTAACTGCCAGTCGTTCCGCGTTCGGGCATGGAGCCCGCAGCGGCTTTGCGCCACATGGAAGATGACGTTCATCGGCGTGTCACCAGCGCACGAAATTGCCAAGTATGCGTTCGATACGCTGCACACAAAGGCGACCCTTGCGCGGCGCGAATATGTGGCGCAGCTCAAGCGTCGCGCCTTGCCAGGCAAAAGCCCCGAGACGCGCGGCGATCACTTCGCTTTAGCTTGGGTTTACGAGGTGAGCCAGAAGCTAGCTGCCATAGCGCCTCAGCCGGACGATATCGACGCAAGTGGCGAACGCGCACTGGTGACGATCAGGCAGTCGGAGGATGCTCTGATCGAGAGCTACGTGAAAAGCATGACCGAGGGCAGGGGCGCTACGCAGGCCAGAACGCCGCCAAAGGCGAAGATCAATCCGGCCGACTGGGTGAGCGGCGCAGTGGCTGGGCGGAAAACTGAACTGAACCATGGCATTGGCGCTACCGGCGCTGATCAATTGCAGCTGGGAGTTGCCCCATGAATATCGAAAGAACCCAGGTCACCAAGCTGGTGATCACTGGCGCCGAAGCCCTCGACCCGATCACGGTCATTCTCGAAGACCTCGGCAGTCGCACCCATAAGCGCGAAGGTGAGCCGGACCACATCAGTCGTCAGGGCAAGGTCATTATCGAGTGCTACGGCGAGTCGTGGTCGGGCTACTGGGGCGGCATGGGCAATCGCACCGTGGCGCAGTTCATCACCGACGAAAGCGTCGAGTACGTGGTCGGCTGCCTGGCGCGCGGGAGCGTGATCGACCGGCAGGTGTTCTGCGGTCAAACCCTTGAAGATGCGGTGCGCCGCATCATCGTTGCCTGCCGTCGCGGGCGTGAGTCGTGGAGGTACGAGTGCGGCCACATTGACGACAAGGATGAAGCGCGCCGGCTGTACGATGAGGCCGAGAACCTACGTCACTTCGATACGGCCGAAGGGCTCATGCACAGCCGCGACGCAAGCGACTTGCTGACCGTGCTGTTCGGCGATGAGTGGCACTATGCAGTGTCGGATCATGCCTTTGTGACCCATCCGAAGCGCCTGTATCTGGCGCGCATCGTAAAGGCCGTGCAGGATGGGCTAAGCCAGGCTGACGTGGGGGTGGCTGCATGAAAGCCCTGTCCATACGCCAGCCGTGGGCCTGGCTGATCATCCATGCTGGAAAAACCATCGAGAACCGCACCTGGCACACCAAGTTTCGCGGCCGGTTTCTGGTGCATGCTGCGCAGGGCATGACTAAGAGCGAGTACCGCCAGGTGCAGTCATGGCTGACTTACGCGGACCGCGCCCAGCTGGGCATCCGACTTCCTACGTTCGATCAATTGCAGCGCGGCGGCATCATTGGATCGGTCGAGCTGGTCGATTCCGTGGATAGCAGCGACTCGCCCTGGTACATGGGCGAGAAGGGGTTCGTTCTGCGCGATGCGAAGCCGCTGCCGTTTGTGCCGCTCAAGGGGCGGCTAGGCTTTTTCGACGTGCCTGACGCGCTGCTGGAGGCTGTATGAATAACGATATCCGCACCTGCCCCGTCTGCGAGCACCGACAGAAGCGCGACGACCCGAGCCGGCACGTCTGCGCCCAGGTGCTGCGCGAAACGCTGCGCCAGACGCGCGACACGCTTGATCAGGCGCAAGCTCAGCTGTTCGTCATTGCCGAGACGGTCGGCCATAGCGATCCGGTCGCGGGTGCCAAGCAGCTCCGGCACGAGCATGATGCGGCCTGGCGCTGGGCAGAGGACGCTTTCGCGCGGGGCAATCGCTTCGGCCTGTTGGTGGCGCGCTCGCTGGTGTCGAGCCGAATCGCGCGCTGTGCCGTTCAGCGGGTGGTTTGTCCGGTGGGCGTTCGCAAGTGTTACGCACGTTGTCGATATGAAAAACGGTGGTAACTCATTCGTTGCGCTCGCTGATGGCGCAGAATGTGTCAGAACTCAATGCAGCATGATGGAGACAAGATGATGAGCGAAGCGAATGGTGGTGCGCCGGTGTTAGTGGACGCCAAGGCGGTTGCCTTAACCGGCCTCGCCTTGGATTGGGCGACAGGCGTTGCTGATGGGCGGGGATTGCGGATAGATATCGAGGCGGATCAGCCCGTAATCCGCTGCGTAGAGAGCGGGGTGCGCTGGGCGCCCACATCGGATTGGAATCAGTGTGGAGAACTGCTAGAGCGGCATGGCATCCACGTTGAGCGAGGACTGCCAGATAGCGACCCGGATGCGCCTGGGCTATGGGCTGCATACGTCTACGACGAGGATGGCATAACGACGGTCGAAAGCGGCGAGGTAAGCAGTGCGCGCACCGCAATTTGCCTGGCCGTGGTATTTGCAAGCATGGAAGGTGCTGAGTTTGTCGATGATTTCGAGCTTGCAACGATTAAGCTGCCGCAGCTGTTCGTAACGAAGGAAATGCAGCCGGGGCGACGTAACGATACAGAAAACCAGATAGAACAGCAGATTTTGGCGCCTTTCACGGGCGCTGGAAGACCCGCTGCGCCGACACCTCGCGCAGCGGAAGACCAAGAGCGTGATGTGGGTGGCATAGGGCATTACCTTGGCCGAGTAAACACGTATGCAAACGAGCTTCGTGCGGCACTGGTGCAGGTGAACGAAGTGCTCCGCGAGAATGGGCTGGAGCCAGTAGTGATTCCTCACATGAAGTAATCGGATCGGAAACCCCCGCATGACCCTATGCTGCCGGTGATGGATCATCGGCAGCATGATCAAAGCCTCCCGTTTTTACCGCGAAATCCGGCAGTTCGCCGCCACCCGCCAGCCCTGGCAGGATGCGGTGCGCTACGACACCCTGCCCGACGAGGAATGGGATATCACGCTGGTTTCGCAGCGCGTCTACGGCAACCGCAACGAGGCATTGGCGGTGATGGCGGCCGCCGGCCTGGATCGGGTCGATCAGCAGCTGACGCAGCGGCGCCTGATCCTGCCGACGCCGATCCAGCTGGAGGCGTTCAAGCGCCTGACTGGCTACTCGACGGCCGTGCGCCAGACGGTGCGCTGACATGGCCACGACCAAGCCCGAGAAGCCGTTCACGACTGCCGTCAAGGCGCAGCAGGAGGCCAAGGCTCGGCATGCCGAGAGCGTGCGCGAGCGCGAGCTGTCACGGGTCATTCTGTCGCCGGATGACGTGGCGGGCGCCTATGACGCGGCGCGCGTGCTGTTCACCACGCTCGGCGGCAAGGCCAGGCCGATCACGGCCGACGACCTGAAGGCCTTTCAGGCGACTGCGCAGCAGCTGGGCAAGAAATTCAAGGGCGGCATCACGGCCAAGCAGGTCATCGATCTGTCGATGCCTGATGCGCTCAAGCGCGCGCACCAGCAGATCCATACTGGGTTCCCGGTGACCAATCGCGGTGGCCGCGTGCAGTTCCAGACCAATGCCGGCCCCGACTCCAAGCATCGCCGGCACATGGTCGTCATCGACTTTATGAACTTCGAGGCCTGCGTGGCCAGTCCGGTGGCGCCGAAGGATATCGTCAAGCAGATGCTGCGCGGGCCGATTAAGCTCGATTGCAACTGCGAAGATTGGCGTTATCGACTGCGCTTCATCGCCACCAAGGGCAAGTACGCCGCTGGCCCCTGGTTCGAAAACGGCTTCCCGAAGATCACCAACCCGCTGCTGCATGGTGTGGGCTGCAAGCATTCGCTGCGGATTGCCCAGCTGATCCTGCACTCGCCGACGTTCAAGAACTACGCCATCAACATGATTGGCCAGGCGCGGGGCGCGGTCGAGCGCAAGAGCAAGAACCTCAAAGTCAAGGAAATGGAGGCCTTCCGCCAGGCGCTGGCAAAGGAGGGCTACAAGCAGCGGGCGATCAAGACCACCCAGGAAAAGCGCGCCCAACGCCAGGCGCAGCCGTCCTACCAGCGCCAGCTCGAAGCGCAGCGGGCGATGCGCGCCAAGGCGGCGAGCAAGCCGGCGGCGCAGGCGCGCGTCAGCGACACCAAATTCATTCAGATGCTGATGCAGGGCGGGTTCAGTCAGGCTGCCGCCGAGGCAGCACTGGCCGCAGCCAAGGCGACCATGGCGTGATGCGCTGCCCTGAGTTCATCCGCTTCATGCGCCGCTGCGGCTTCGAGCTGGTGCGTGTCGGTGGCTACAGACCGACGTCGCGGCTTTGGGAAAGCGCCGCGCTGCGCTCGCGGGCTCGCGACGCAGAATGACCGCACATTACGCGAGGTGCGTCCAATGACTGCCAAGATTCTGCCGCTCAAGGGCGCTAAGCCTGCTAGCACATCCGACGAGCTGTCGCAGCAATTGCGCGCACTGGCCGATAGTCTCGATGGCCTCAACGAGATCGGGCAGCTGAAAATGACGTCCGCCATCATCGTGATCGAGTGCGAGAATGGCGAACTGATACCGACCGTGATCGGCCAGGATGACTGGGCGCGCGCCGTAGGCATCCTGTTTGCCGCTGCCCAGCAAGTAGTAAGGGGAGAGTGACCATGCAGATGCAGAGATTGCCGGCCGATGGGATCGTGGCGGTGCGCATGCCAGGCCCATTGAAGTTCGAGCATGCCGCATCGCTGCACCAGCGTCTGGAGGAGGTCAAGCGCGAGCAGGGCAGTAGCGTCAGCTTCGTGGTGGTGCCTGGCGATATCCAGATCGAGGCGCTGTCTGATAGCGACCTGGCCCGCATGGGGCTGCAGCGCATCCCGGCGGTCGCATGCTGAGCGCCGTTCCCGAGCAGGTATCGCGCGCCGCGCGGCAGATGGTGATGTTCTCGCCGAACTCGATGCACTGCGTCGTGTTCCGCAAGCAGGTGCTGCGCCCCGAGGGCGATAGCGGTCTACTGGAGCTGGGCGGCATGGGTGTGCTCGACAGCAGCGACGAGGCGGCCTATGAGTACGTCGAGCTGGGTGAGGGCAAGATACTGTTCAGCGGCTCCTACACCGCCGCACCGGGCAACGTGATCGACAGCGATGACGGCATCAACTACGCCGAGGGCGTGATGGAATGCCGTGTCGAACCCAAGGTCGAAGGTGCCTTCGAAGTGGACAAGAATGACCAGATTCAGGTGCTGCCCGGCAATGGCTTCGTCATGCCCTATGAGGTCGTCGGCATCACCTCGCCGACCAGCATCCCGCCCTATGTCCGCAAGCTGATTGTCGAGCCGCGCCAGGACGAGCGCGTCGGCATCTAAGTCGGAAAGCTCGCGCCGGTAGCGGTTGCCCCGCTCGCTACCATCGACCGAAATCCATATTGGTCAACGGTGCCCGAGCATTCCATGGCAGAGACTAAATCCAGCATCCTGCAAGGCGTGAAGGCGGCCACCAAGCGCCTGCTAGGTGTCGTCGATTCTGTCGATGCGATCCGCGAAAACGAGTTCGCCTGGGGCTATGACGGCGTAACCGTGTCCATGCTGCTGGGCAACAGCAAGCAGCCGGCGCGCTCGCGTATCGACATTTACGCCAAGTGGCACCTGATGATGGGTGACCCCATTATCTCGACGGCCCTGCGCACGCATGTGACCCAAGCCTTGGGTGGCCACGAGACCAGCGGCGATACGATCTTCATCGAAGCCAAGCCCGACGCCAAGGGGGCGGACAAGAAGCGCGTGGAGGAGATCGCCGAGCAGCTGCAGCCGATCCTCAACCGCATCGCCCACGGCCTCTGCTTTAACGCAGCGGGCTACGGCGACGCCTATGCGCGGATCTTCACCGAGGACAAGGTTGGCGTGACCGACCTGTACACCGGTGAAATGCTGATGCCGCCGCTGGTGCAGTCCTATGAGCAGGCCAACACCACCGCAGGCTTCGTGGTCACCACCGGCGAGAAGGCGGCCGAACGCCTGACGGTCAAGCAGATGGCGCGCATGAAGATGGCGCGCATGCTCTACACGCCGCAGACCCGCGCAATGGAAATGGCGCAGCGCATCGCACTGAAGAAGGACCGGCCCGACGAGTGGCCGCACCTGCCGGCTCTGGCCGGTGGTTCGTTCCTTGAATCTGCCGAGGAGCCCTATGACCGCCTGGCCACGTCCATCATCGGTCTGGTATCGAACCGCATCCTCGGCTCCATCGACGAATCACTGCTGACCGTCAACATGGACGGCATGACCCACGAGCAGAAGACCCTGTTCATGGGCTCGCTCGGCAACATGCTGAAGAAGGCCAAGGAGCGCACCAGCAAGCTGATCGCCAAGGGTGAGTTCAGCACCGAGCGCGTCACGCACATCATCCCGGTGAGCGGTGACAAGCAGATCACCCAGGTCAGCCAGTTTCAGGGCTCTGCCGGCACCGGCACGATCTCCATTGACGACGTGATGCTGCAGGCGCGGCTGCTGGCCGGCGCGCTGGGCATTGACCTGTCGATGCTGGGCTTTGCCGACCAGCTGGCTGGCGGCCTCGGCGAAGGCGGTTTCTTCCGTACCTCGATTCAGGCAGCCGAGCGCTCCGAGATCATCCGCACGGCCCTGACCGAGTTCATCCACCACGTCATCGACGTGCATTGCCTGGTGCGCTACGGCGAAGTCTTCAGCCCGTCGGCGCGGCCGTATCAAGTCAACTTCTACGGCGCGTCCAGCGCGTTGGAGCGCGAGAACCAAGAGTCGCGCGAGCGCGCCATGAACGCCTCGGCAATCATGGTGCAGGTGTTCCAGCAGGTGATCGAGCTGGGCCTGCCGGTCGATGTGGTCGAGCAGATCCTGATCAAGTCCATGCAGTTCGACGAGGACTACGCCAAGCAGTTGGCCAAGGGCCTGAAAGAGGCCAAGCCGAAGAACGACGGCGGTGATGGGGGCTTTGGGGGCGGCGGCTTCCCAGGCCAGGACAACGACCCGAACGATCAGGACAACCCCGACTTTGACGAGCCGCGCAAGCCCGCTGCTGTAACCGAGGATGACGAGCAATGAGCCTTAAAACCGGCATTATCCGCTTCAACCTGGCCGAGCGTGGCCGTGCCGCGCGCGGCGTAGAACGCAATTTCGACACCGCTGCCGCCGCTCGCCTGATCAATAGTCCGGCGATTCAGGAGAAGGTCAAGCACGGCGACATGATTGGCTACTTCGGCCACTGGCCGCGCGTCAAGTTCGGCCTGAACGCTGCAGAGGGCGGCATCGTCGGCGGCAAGCACGTCAGCGTCGAGCCGGCGCTGCGCACGGTCTACCTGAAAGCCTTCCCCGATGGCACCGTCGAGCACGAGGAGGAGTTTCTGGACACCGCCTCGGGCAAGATCGCTGCGCGCCTGTACGCCAGCAAGGCCGGCGGCTTTTCCTCGGCGATCCGCGCGCCCCAAGTCGGCAGTAAGGCCATCCCCAGCGAGTTCCACGGCTTCGACTACGTGCTGGAGCCGAATTACTCGACCAATCGCGGCTATGACGTGGCGCTCGATGGCGTGGACGGTGACGAGGTGTTCGACGCCGTGGCCGAACAGCAGGCGATCCTCGATCAGTGCAGCGTGATGCTCGACTCGATGCAGTCGGCCTACGACCAGATGGCTGCAGCCCTTGAGCGCGCCACCGAGGAGAACGCCTACTACCTGAGCCGTCTGGCCAAGGAGAGCAAGGCGGCCGACATGCTCGACGGCATCATGGACATGACCGTCAACCCGATCACCTCGCACCTCGACCGCGCCGACGACTTCCTGACCGCCGATCTGGTGCCGCTGCAACAGCCGAAGAAGCAGAAGCAGCAGGCCAGTCCGCACGCCGAGCGCCAGCTCAGCCGGCTGGGCGTGTAAGCCATGAAGCTGAACGCCGATAGCGGCGGCTTTCTGGTCGGTTCCGAGCAGGTCGATCTGTCGGGTGAGCAGGACAAGCTGCAGATCCTGCGCGCGATCAAGGCCGACACGGCCGCCATGCGTTCGGCGCTCAGCCAGTCAACCCGCAAGGCGGCGCAGGCGGTCACGCCGGCAGCCCTGACCCAGGCCGTGCGCAGTGCCGTGCGGCGCCGTGAGGCGGCCAATGCGCCGCTGGAGCCCTTGGCTGCGCGTTCGCGCAGTGCAACCCCGCGTGAGCGTGCCGAGGTGGCTGCCCGTGAGGTGGCTGCGCCGGTATCGGCCCGCCGCAGGGCGCCAGCAGAACGCACGGCCGACACCCAGGCGGCGACACCCAAGCGTGCCGCCAATGGTCGCTTCCTGTCGGCTGCTGAGCGCAATGGCGAGGCTGGCGGCAATGACGCCGGCGAGGCGCGCGAGCGTGGGCGAATGGGTGCGGTCATGGGCAAGCTCGGCGATGCGGCATCGAAGCTGCGCGAAGGCGTGGCCGGCATGTTCGCCGGCACCGAGCAGGTCGATCCGGCCATTGCCGCGGCCAAGGAGGTCGGCGAGATCACGGCGCCGCTGATGGCGCCGATCAAGGGCGTCGGCAGCCTGCTGTTCAAGCCGCGTGACGAGCAGGCCGCACGCGAAAAGAGCGAGAAGAAGGTCAAGGTGCCCTGGTATCGCCGGCTCTGGAAGGAGCTGCGTGACCTGAATGAGCAGCGTGGCGGCGGCAGTGGCGGCAGTAGCACGGTCAAGCTAGGCGGCCTTGGTGGCATGCTGATGAAGCTGCCCGGCGTGGGCATGCTCGGCAAGCTGCTTGGCTCGGTCGGTGGCGCGCTCAAACCGTTGCTGAGCCTGGCCGGCAAGGCAGCGCTTCCGCTGGCTGCGCTGTTCTCGGCATTCAAGTCGTTCAGCACCAGCACCGAAGAATACGCGGCCCGCATGGGTATCGAGCTGAATGGCTCGCTCGCGCAGGAACTCGGCGTGCGCTTCGTCGGCGTGCTCGGCGACCTGGGCAACACCCTGACCTTTGGCCTGGCGGGCAAGTTTGGCGAGTACATCGCGCCTGCCGTCAGCGATATGGTCATCGGCATGCTGGACCGCTGGGGCAAGGTGACCGAGTGGATCGAATCGAAGTGGTCGGACATGACCGGCAGGTTCGATGCGGTGATCGACGGCATCAGCAAGTGGTTTGCGGACAAGTTCGGCGCTGTTGCCGATAAGGTCAAGGAAGTCGGCGCAAAGGTCTCTAACACCGCCGTCGAAGCCAAGGCGTCGGCCGGCGAATGGGTCGGCCAGAAGGCTGATGCGGTGGCCAGCGCATTTGGCGGAGGCTCCAAGGGGCGCAGCAAGGCCATGCGGCAGGCTCTGCAGGCGGAAATGACCAGTTCCGGCATCACCGATCCGCGCGAGCAGGCCATGTTCATGGCGCAGATGGATCACGAGTCGGGTGGATTCCGTAACACGCAGGAGAACCTGAACTATTCGGCGGAAGGCCTGATGAAGACCTTCCCCAAGTATTACAAGAATATCGCTGACGCACAGAAAGACGCGCGCAACCCCGAAGCCATCGCCAACAAGGTCTATGGCGGGCGCATGGGCAATACCCAGGCAGGCGACGGCTTCAAGTTCCGTGGGCGTGGCGCCATCCAGCTGACCGGCAAGGACAACTACGCCGCCGCCAGCAAGGATCTCGGCATCGACCTGCTGGGCAATCCCGATCTGGCAGCCGACCCAGCCGTCGCGGCCAAGGTGGCGACGTGGTACTGGAAGAAGAACAAGTTGGGCGATGCGGCGCGCCAAGGCGACGTCACGGCGGTGACCAAGAAGATCAACGGTGGCACCAACGGCCTGGCCGACCGCCAGAAGAAGTATCAGGCGTACCTGGCGGCAGCCAACACCGGCAAGGTGTCCATCGGGCCGCAGGGCGCGGTCTCGAAAAGCGTAAGCCCGACGCCGACCATGGTGGCGCAGGCCAGTGTGCCGACCGCGCCGCGTCTGGCCAGTGCCGCACCGCCCGCGGATCGCCAGGGCGTGCCGCCGGTGCCCAGCGTGCCGCGCAAGGTCGCTTCCAACGAATCGAAGGCGTCGCAGCCGGTAGTGGTCGAGCAGCCGCTGTCGCAGAACATCGCCGACCGAGGGCTGGCGCAAGCCGCTACCGGCGGCCTCGGAATGAACCTGGGAGGGCGCTAAATGGCTGGCAATACACTGAGCACATCGGAAATTGCCGACATGGTGCGGCACTGGCTGGCAACGCCGGTCAATGCCTACCTGGGTTCCGGCTACGGTAACGACCTCAAGGCCCTGCTGCAGCAGCCCATGAACTCGGGACTGGCTGACGGCTTCCTGCAGAAGCTGGTCGCCGACGTGCCGGTGCTGGCCGCGCTGCCGGCCGGTGCGCTGAACCTGTACATGGAGCCTGTCGGCAAAGACCAGCAACGATTGATCATCGACATAGCGGGAACCGTGGTTTCCGTCGATAGCCTGGGGGCGATTGCGTGAAGACGAAAGCGGATTATCTGGCGCGGGCTGAAGCGGTCATCGCCGACTACCCCAAGGCGGCCCTGGCCTATCAGGTGCGCGACCCGCGCCTGCTGGCCATGCTCGAATCCATGGCCACCATGCTGTCGCTGCACTCGATGGAGCAGGATACGGCCGCCATGGAGCCGTGGACGAAGGCGCGCGACGTCACCGTACTGGCCGATGCAGCGGTCAAGGGCGTGCTGCCCTTCGGTACGCCCATGCGCGTCTCGCTGAGCGTGCAGAACATCACAGCCACGGCCTTCCCAGTGCTGACCGGGCGGCGCCTGCTCGATCAGCAGGGGCGCATCTACGTGGTCACCACCGGCGCCACGGTGCCCGCCAATGGCACCGCCACGATTCAGGCGGTGCAGCAGGCGCCGACGCTGATCACGCATACCGTCAGCGCCAATCAGGCGTTCTACCGGATCGAGGTGCCGGCACCGGAGATCGGCTATATCGCCGAGGTCCGCGTCGCCGACAGCCTGGGCAATGCCTTCACCTACACGCCCGAGTTCACCAATATCGAGATCGAGCAGCGGGTGTTCCACCTCGAATCGGACGAGAACCGCACGCTCGCCGTAGTGTTCGGCGCGGATGCCATCGGCGGCTACCAGCCCAACGTCGGCGAGGTGCTGAACGTCACTGCGCAGGTCACCGAGGGCGATATCACCCTGTCCGAGGGCTCGACCTTCGTATTCGAGTACGCCACCACCCTGGCCGAGTCGGGCGCCAAGATCACCCTGACGGCGGTCACCCAGCCAGGTGCGGCGCCGATGGATATCGCCACCCTGCGCGAGATCACCAGCTACCCGTCACTCTACGACGGCTCGGCGGTCTATAACGGCAACTTCGACTTCCTGCTGCGCCGCAACCTGTCGCCGTTCCGCTTCCTGGCGGTGTGGAACGAGCAGCGCGAGGAGGAGGTTCGCGGGCCGAACGTGGATCACATGAATCGCCTGTTCATCGCGGCGCTCAAGGATGGCGTCGATACCGCGACCCTGCGCGCTGCCATCGAGCGCGTGGTCTATGCCGCCGACAACTCCTACCGCATCCGCTGGGTCGAGGTGGCCGAGAGTGAAATCCCGGTCACCGTCAATCTGCAGGTGCCAGACGTCTACGACAGCGGTGCCGTGCAGCAGCAGGCGCGCGAGATCATCCTGGCGCAGTACGGCCGCGATTCGGCATGGGCCAAGCGCGGCTCGGGGCGCGTGCTGTACCGGCGCGTCACCTCGCTGCTGGAGGATGCGATTCAGGCCTGCCAGGCTGATGAGGCCGACATTCAGGTCGTGGTGCAGGACGACGCCGTGCTGCTGCCTGAAACCTACCGCTATGTCTCGGAGACGAGCCTGGTGGTCAATGTGAGCGTGCCGTCGTGAAGCCGCTTGTCGAGAGCTTTGCCAATGGCACCGTAGAGGACGAGCTGCGCCAGCTGTTCGTGCGCCTGTACGAGGAGACGCTGGCCGAGAAGGCCGGCGAGATCAACGTCTACGGTGCTCCGCACCTGGGGCCGTTCTCGCTGATCGAGCGGCATGTGGCGGGCGATGGCCTATCGGTGATCCGCGAGGACAACGAAGCGGCCCTGCGCTACCTGTTCAAGGCCTGGCGCTTTCGCAACCCGCGGCGCGGCACGCATTTTCTGGCTACCTACCTGCGCGTGCTGTTCGGCGACTACGAGATCGATCAGCTCTATCAGCTCAAGGCGGGCATGTACCCGCAGCAGCTGCGCAGCGAGAAGGAGATTCAGCAGCTCGGGCACTCGCTGGCCGACTACTTCCTGACCTCACGCCTACGGGTGCAGCTGGTGACCAGTATCGTACCCGAGCGCATCCTGGCGGCGATGAAATCGGTGGTAGCGGCGCGCCTGATCCTGCAGGTACGGATCGCGCAGCGCACGCGCATGCAGGTCGGCACCGCGCAAATCTGCTACGGCCAGGCCGTTGCGCGCATGACCGGTGAACTGCAGGTCCGCAAGCGTGAATCGACCCAGGCCTACGGCATGACGACCCGTTTCGCCGGGAGCAACCTCGCGTACCTGATCAACTGATTCGAGGTTCGGAAAGCGGCGCCGATTGCGGCTGATCGGCGCCCGTAGAGTGGCCCCATTAGGGTTTTCCGCCCAACAGGGGTACTCATGTCCGAACCGATTATCTTCCAGCCCAAGGTCACCCAGGCCGGTGAGGCGGCAGCCTTCAACGCGCAGAGCGACGGGCTTGAGCTGACGCTGACGCACGTCTCGTTCGGCTCGGGCCTGTACACGCCGACCGGCGAAGAAACCGCCCTGCAGAACGAGATCAAGCGCGTCACCATCAGCGGCGGCAGTCGGGTCAATCCGACGCAGATCCGTATGCTGTCGATCTGGCCCGACGACTCCGATAACCCGTTGACCAACTCCGGCGCCATTGGCGAGATCGGCTTTTGGGCGGGCGACACGCTGTTTTCCGTCTGGAGCCGCGAAGGCGAGCCCATGGGCTACAAGTCGCCTGGCGTGGACTTCGTGCTGTTCAACGATCTGGTGTTCAAGCAGTTCGGTCCCGATAGCGTCACGGTGCAGGTCGATCCGTCCGGCAGTGCCGCGCTCGCCGCGCTCAGTGCCCACGAGGGTGCGTTCAATGCGCATCCGCAGTACCTGCTGCGTCGCGACGTAGCCAAGGACTCGGGCTCGCTGGCCTGGCTCGGTCTGGCCGCCGGCACAGCCAATGCGCTGCAGCTGAGCTTGGTCGATGACGAGGCGCAGCTGACTGCCTACGGCGCTGGTCAGCGCTTCCAGTTCATGGCGGCCGCGACCAATACCGGCCCCGTCACCGCCAACATCGAAGGCCTTGGCGCCATCGCCATCAAGAAGGCTGGCGATACCGGCCTGGCGGACGTTGACGCGGGTGATATCAAGGCGGGCGCCATATTCGACCTGAATTTCGACGGCACCTACTTCCAGTTGGGCGGTGGTGTCGGTGGCGGCAAGGCCTTCGAGCGCTTTTCGTTCACGGCCTCGGTCGCGCAAGCGACTTTCACGGCCCAGCACACGCCTGGCAGCGTGATCGTGCTGCGCAACGGTCGCGAGGTCACCGATTACGTGTCGGCACCGGATGGCCTGAGCATCACGCTAGCCACGCCCTGCAACCTTGACGACAGCGTGGAAATCCTCGCCTTCAAGTCGTTCAAGGTCGCCGACGCCTACACCAAGGCCGAGATCGATGCGCTCTGGCAGACCGCCAGCGCCCTGCCGGTCGGCGCCATGCTGCCGTTCGTGATGCCGATTGTTCCGCCTGGGTTCGTCGAGGTCGCCGACCAGGTGCTGAGCAAGGCGGCCATGCCCGACCTGTATGCCTATATCGGGGACACCTTCGCCAAGGGCGATGAGCCGGCCGGCTTCTTCCGTATGCCAGAATCGCGCGCCGAGTTCTTCCGCGGCTGGGATCATGGGCGGGGCGTGGATGCTGGGCGTGCGTTGGGGAGTTATCAGGCGGATGAGCTAAAGGCGCATGATCACCTTACATACGCCGAGAATAAATACTCGTCGCCAGCATCCCTCGGTTCGTCTGGAGCCGTCGCCCCCCATAACGCAGGGGGCACTGCCGGGATTCGGACGGGCATGACTGGCGGCACCGAAACCCGTCCGCGCAACCTGGCAGTCATGTGGTGCATGAAGGCCTGGAATGCCCCGATCAATCAGGGGCAGATCGACATTGCGGCGCTGGCCTATCTGGCGGCGCAAGCCTCCGAGACGCAGCAGGGCACCGCCAAGGTCGCCACCGATGCGCAGATGCTTGATAGCGCCAATGACAGCGTGGTCGTAACGCCAAAGAAGCTGCGCAAGGGGTTTGCGATCAGTCTTGGGTCGAACGGCTATATCGCGTTCCCCAGTTGGCTGGGTGGGATAGTTTTTCAGTGGGGTAGCGGAACCATAGCGCCTGTCTCTGATACGCCGGTTGCATTCCCACTTGCTTTCCCAACCGCGTGCCTTATGGCGCTGGCCGGCGCTGGCAATACAGACGGTAGTGAGGCCGAAGTTGCCACGCGGTCGTGGAGCGCCGGAAATGTCGTTCTCAAGGCTGATACTGGCGGGAGTTACCGCTATTTGGCCGTTGGCCATTAAAGGGGGGGTAGTAAATGCA